>Ga0210243_100022_pt1 | contig 101170 bp, 104 predicted proteins | sample ChrtobMeP5a_32mM_FD_155461 | JGI IMG/M metagenome (GOLD analysis project Ga0210243, IMG submission 155461) | Chrysochromulina tobin associated microbial communities from unialgal haptophyte culture, Seattle, Washington, United States - P5a_32mM | ecosystem: Host-associated > Algae > Haptophytes...
AGGCCGATGATCCTCCTGGAGTACCGGGGGGGGAGACTGAGGATGGCATTTGTTGAGTTCGGTATAGCATGTCCCGCCGCCTTAGCTAGAGACCGGTTTGGTTTCTTTCTAACAAGCCTCTTACCCCGAGCCTATAGAGTATTCGAAACCAATTTACGTATCCGCGCCCCGTTCACTAAGTGGGAGCCTGGGATGCCGGTCCCCCGTGTGTGAAGGAACTCCTGTTGCAGGGGGAAGGGTGTAGACTATCGGTGACGACCGGCTAGCAGCTTCCATTGAGCAGCCGGTGTTAATAACGCGTTGTGTGTTCCACACGTTGCTCCAAACACCGAACTTGCGTGCGAACGAAACTGGCGAAAACGGCGCGGCGGCCGCAGGCGGGCGGGCGGCGGCGCCGCGAGTTGTGCGAGACTATGTGACGTTAACACGACAGACTATGTGAGGGTGACCTGGTATTCATTATGAATACACACAACACGTATGTACCGGTAAGCAGCACAGCCGTGAAAACAATACAATACAATACAGGCCAGGCCTCACATGAGACACATGCAGACGGAGAGCTGAGAAACAGCCATACATGGCCATAAAGAGAGAAAGTATTCATACTGGTCTGAAGGAGAGAGCGGACCTTCACGCTGCGAACCATGCGTGTGCGGGTCGACGCTCTCCGGAGCGGCGACACTGGGGAATTTCCGAAAGGTTTGCAACACCTGTGAATGGCTGATTACGGATCGTGCATGTTTTTTGCCCGCCCGCCGAGACTGGACCGCCTGACGAGCGAGGTTTCGCAGAATGTCGAACGCGCTTCTGTCACAACTGCGCGCCGAGCGCGAGGCACGGCGCGGGCCGCCACCATCGCCCGTAACCCACGCCGCTAAGAAGGCCAAAGCCATGGCGCCTCCAGAAGGTGCTGAGATCATCAATCTCAGCAGCGAGGACGACGAGGACGTCGACAACATGACCTCCTTGGATGCGGCGCTGGCCGCGCGCCTCCAGCGAGACGAAGATGCGGCGTGGATGCGCGATGATCAGGCCATGGCGGCGAGTCTGCAGCAGGAGGAGCACGCGCATTACGGCGGCGCGCCCTCCTCGGAGGACGTTTCGGGAGCGCCGTGGCCCAAGGAGCTCACATGGTACGAGCTGCAGCACGAGCCCAACAAGTGCGGTAACTTCGACGTCTGCTCTAACGGCAACTCCTACTTTGCATGCGTCACACGCCACAATGGCCAGCAATACCGAGACCACACGGCGCACGGCCTCGAGCCTCGGCCCATGCCCGGGCAGCGGCTCACCATCAAGTACCTTCCTCACGACGAGCTCGGTGGCGAGTTGGCGGGAATCGCGGCCGAGGCGGCGCGCGGCTTGCGCGTGGGCAAGCGGCCCCTCGCGGCAGGTGGCGAGCGCCAGCCCCGGCCGGACAAGGACGGGACATCCAAGGTAGTCCTCGCCCGCACGCCCACGCACACCCCATTTGAGATGACCGCCTTCTCGGGTCACATCGAACGCGTCCCACTGGGCGGTGAGATGGCCTACGTGCTGCGCAACTGGGACGGCTGTAAAGGCGCGACCCTCGCCGCTCGGCTCGAGGCTGCGTTTGGCCTCGACATCGTCGCCCCGCCGGACGGGAAGGGCACGATGGCAAAGTGTGCGGCCGCGCAAGGGAACAACTGCCAAGACAACTACACCAAGCTGTACCCCCTACGCATGTTTCTCGAGCACCGCACAGATCTCCTCGCCCCCCTGCTGCGCGCCGCGCTCGACGCGGTCAACGCCGCTGCCACGCCCGGCCAGCCCGCGCTCTCCATCCGCCGCGGGGAGACGGGCGTCCCCTTCGTGGGCGAGGCACAAATCTTGAGGTTCGTCAGTGGCAGTGCCGGGGCTGGCAGTGCCGGCGGCGGCGGCGGTAGCGGTGACGGTGGCGGCGGTGGCGCGCGCATGCATGTGCACGTGGACAAGCCGGGCACGCGGTGGGTCGCCATCCTCGCCCTTGGCGACTCGTCCACCTTCCTACTCGACCACGCCCCGAGGTGCGCCCCCCCATATCCCTCCCCCACCCCCCCCTCCACCCTCCTCCTCGAACACGCCTCCCCCCCGCCCACACCGACTGCACCGGTGCTCCGGCGGAGGTCACCGATTGCCACTGATGGCATCTGATTGCCTCCCTCATCAGGTGCAAGCGCTGCTGGACCGGTGGAGGGCGCGGCACACCCGGGAAGAAGTGGCGCGACTGGCACAAGGTGGCGTGCGCCACGTGCCTGGAGCTGACCCTCGCATCGGGCGACGTAGTCCTCTTCTACGGAGCCCCCGAAGCGGGCGTGGCACACGGCACCCTCGGCACGCGTAAGGGTAGCGCACCAGCCGGCCTGCCAAGCTGGTGCGCTGGAGGCCGCGTCTCGAGTCAGTACCGGCAGACGGAGATCCGTCAGAACTTTGCCGAGGTGGGCGCCTACGACTGAGAACGACTGGTGGCTGGAACGGGCGGACGGTCACAGCGGGGCCGGCGAAGGACCCGGCCATGGTGGAGCACACTGGCGATGCCGTGTGAACACAGCTCACAGGAGCGCTTTGCAGGAGAGCCTGAGTGCTTGTGTGTCAAGCCCAGAATGAGGTTCAGGTTCCGGCCTTCCGCGAGCACAACTGGTTACTGTTTTGCGCCGGAAGGAAAGTTCACCCAATTTTTGTTTCCCCCGATTCCGTTCCCTCGGCGGATCGATGAACAAGTTGAAACAAGTATGAAGTAACAACTAACATGCTCTGTAAGTCAACAACAGGTTCTCCAACTGTAAGTCAACAACAGGTTCTCCAACACTCGACTGACGGTCTCCCGGCCTGTCTCTCGGCCGATCTCCGAGTCCGACGCGAGCTCGCAGCTGCCGGTCCGCAGCATCAGCGGTCAAGCAGAGCGCGATCCGCTCGGCTCCATTCCCACCCCCCTCCCCGGCCCGGTCGCAGCCCTCATTCAGCCAGCCGTGGAAATTTAGTATCGGCCGTGGAAATATACTCCCCCGGGGAGTGCCATGGATGACGGTTAGACGACAACTGTCTTCAAATTGTGGCGGCTAGAGGGTCCCACAGTTGTCGTCGCAACGGTGTCGGTGCCACCCCCGCGGATCGAGCCCCCAGGTTTGGTCACCCCAAGCTTTGCTAAAAGGTCTTCGCATGCTTCGATGGAGAGCTTGCCACCCGTGGCGGTGGCGACTTTGCGCGCCTCGTCCATCAAGTTCGAAAAGAGCTCGAACCCCTTGACCTGACCATCGCCGTCAAAGTCCCGATTCATCGCCGCCTTGAAGAGCTCGCGCGCCACGTCGATATGGAGCGCGCCCGCGCCGACTTCGTCGAAGGCCTCGAAGGCTGCAGTGAAGTGGTGCATGAAATCCTCAGGATCTTCGGTGTCGGCATCATACAGTCTCTTGAGTGCCTGCTTCCGCCGCACGCGCCCGAATCTAATCCGATAGTAACCCACGCACAGAGCGATGAAGAAGCAGATGCCCATGAGGATCCAGCAGGCGAGGGCCCATTCCGGTTGGTTGGCACCGCCCAGGATGATGGCCGCCGTCATCAGCGGGTAGAAGCCCGCCAGCAGGAGCCACGACCAGACGGATTGGAGGATAAGGCACTCCAACTCCCTGCCCGTTATGTGGAGCCTATACTCGACGAGGCCCTCGATCACCGCGATCACAATAATGATGATCTGCGAGAGGTTGAACGTGTCGAACCACACCGAGTACATGAGCTTGCCGAGCCCATTGTCGCGCTCGAGGTTGACCATGTTGATGAGCAGCGACACACCGAGGAGCGCGGCGCGGTCGCCCGCCCAGTTTTCCGCTCGGAGCAGCACACCGAGTAGACCCAAGTACACCACGATGATCGTCGGGATGATCACCTTCAAGAAGATGATCGAGGTGTCACGCTTCACCTTGAACGTGATGTCGCACTTGCCCTTGTCGACGGCGCCACCGTCGCCCTTCGGATGATGCGCGCTGAGGGGCTCTGGGGCACCAGTGTTCCAAAAGTACTCGTTGGTGGTGGGGAGCAACGAGTCTAAGTTTCCCTCCGCCTTGAGCGTTGCGAAAAGGGAGCTGGTGTCGCTCAGCAAGTGCTCGCAGGAGAAGGCGTCGACCTGCTCGCCCAGGTCAAAGCGGATCGTGAACTGCTGATGATCGAAGGGGAAGAAGTCGAACTTGAGGAGGGGCTCGACGCCGATGGCCCACGTGAAGCTCAAGGTCTGTTGCGCGCAGTCCACACAATGCGTCGAGCCGGCCGGCCCGCCGCCAATCCAAGGCGTCGTCGCGCCTGGGGTGAACGTGAAGGTCGCCGCCGAGACCTCATTCTTGATCGAGCCGGGCGCCACGTTAGACGGATCAGCCCGATAGGTGATGGCCGAGTCGTTGATTTTCGGCGTCGGCATCCAAATGATCGACCGGTCGGACTCTTGCGCTTCACGTACCGCGGCCGCCGTGCCCGGCGCGAACGACAGCATGTCGCTCAACTTGCGCCGACACGGCACGCTGATCAGGCGCGAGTCAGCCCAGCGCAGGGAGATCGTCATCTCGAGCTCGAGCTTCCACTCGTTCGCAGCCGTGTCCAGAGTCGGGCGGAAGGGCTTCATCGCGGACACGCTGAACTCAACGGGCGCGCGTGCAGTCGTTGAGTTAGGTGGGATCGTCTTGAGCAGATTGGCTCGTCTCTTCTGGAGGGGTCGGCACACATCGAGTGCCTGGGCGAGTGTGCAGTCGCCCCCGTCGTGGAGGCACTGCCAGTTGTTGCACTGCCGGTGGCACGTGGGCTGCACCGCAAACGGGTTCTCCAAGTCCACGCTCGCCATCTCGTTGTACATCGACTCGAGGCACATATCTCGCGGGAATCGGCTGGCGTTGCCAAGTTGGTTGCATTCGATGGGGCACGAGGTGCACAGCCGGAGGGCATCGCTCCGACGCGGGCCGCAGTCTAGGCAATCGGAGCCGAGTCCAAATCCGCAAGCGGAATAATCCGAACCCGGGCCGCCGTCGTCGCAAACTCCATCGTTCGCCCAATCATTGCCACTCTCATCGAGGCAGATGTTTTCGCACAGGGTAATCGACGATGACGCGTAGCCTGGCGCCAACGGTGGCCTCGATGGTGCAGGGGACGGGTTGGGCGGAGAAGGCGGCTCAGGCGGTTCAGGAGGGAAATTCCCATATGAGAGCCCGATGTACGAGAGCCCAATCCACAAGAGGTCTCCTCGCGCCGGCAGCATGGCTGACCGCCCGCCGTCGGAACGGTCGGAAAAGTTTTAATTGGAAATTTCTAGTTCTAAATTCAGCCTTTGTCCTGTGAGATTCTAATTTTGGCGACATGCATGCTTGCTCGGCGCCCGACTGCGACGAAATCGGAAATGTGAGCTTAGCCCCGAGCTCCAAGATAAGGCGTCCTACCACTCTCCGTGCTGACCGGCAGGCCCTAAAAGGCCCGGTCGCACGTCATCCGGTGAGGACACGCGGGCGCAGACACAGACACAGCGGACAACCGACACATACCAACTGGAAGTCGGCCGCGGACCCAAACCCTTCCCGGCTCCCTATGACATATCGCACTTCGTCAACACGACCTCCGAGCACTAGTTTGCCCGAGAAGGAATCAGTGTACAATTGTAGTTTGCCAGATCGCAGATGTCATGGCCTGAAGTATGTTAGCGATCTCCCTCATCTCCCCTGAGTATGGCTCGTGATGCGCGGTGGGCGGGTGGGCATCACGCAAGGGGGCGGCCCGGCGCAGCTCTGATACCTGTACTCCCGCCTCCGCCCCTCGCTGTGCCTGGGCCTGCTGCCGCGCTGTGCCTGCTCCCCGCGCTAATGCCGATGCCGTGCTACTCGATTTTCATCGACTGAACTTCCGTATCGGCCGTGGAAAGTTACTCCCCCGGGGAGCGACAGGGATGGCGGTTAGACGACGGTCCTCTTGAACTCTGTCTTCAAATTGTGGCGGCTAGAGGGTCCCACAGTTGTCGTCGCAACGGTGTCGGTGTCACCCCCGCGGATCGAGCCCCCAGGTTTGGTCACCCCAATCTTTGCGAAAAGGTCTTCGCATGCTTCGATGGAGAGCTTGCCACCCGTGGCGGTGGCGACTTTGCGCGCCTCGTCCATCAAGTTCGAAAAGAGCTCGAACCCCTCGACCCGACCATCGCCGTCAAAGTCCCGATTCATCGCCGCCTTGAAGAGCTCGCGCGCCACGTCGATATGGAGCGCGCCCGCGCCGACTTCGTCGAAGGCCTCGAAGGCTGCAGTGAAGCGGTGCATGAAATCCTCAGGATCTTCGGTGTCGGCATCATACAGTCTCTTGAGTGCCTGCTTCCGCCGCACGCGCCCGAATCTAATCCGAAAGTAACCCACGCACAGAGCGATGAAGAAGCAGATGCCCATGAGGATCCAGCAGGCGAGGGCCCATTCCAGTTGGTTGGCACCGCCGAGGAGGATGGCCGCCGTCATCAGCGGGTAGAAGCCCGCCAGCAGGAGCCACGACCAGACGGATTGGAGGATAAGGCACTCCAACTCCCTGCCCGTTATGTGGAGCCTATACTCGATGAGGCCCTCGATCACCGCGATCACAATAATGATGATCTGCGAGAGGTTGAACGTGTCGAACCACACCGAGTACATGAGCTTGCCGAGCCCATTGTCGCGCTCGAGGTTGACCATGTTGATGAGCAGCGACACACCGAGGAGCGCGGCGCGGTCGCCCGCCCAGTTTTCCGCTCGGAGCAGCACACCGAGTAGACCCAAGTACACCACGATGATCGTCGGGATGATCACCTTCAAGAAGATGATCGAGGTGTCACGCTTCACCTTGAACGTGATGTCGCACTTGCCCTTGTCGACGGCGCCACCGTCGCCCTTCGGATGATGCGCGCTGAGGGGCTCTGGGGCACCAGTGTTCCAAAAGTACTCGTTGGTGGTGGGGAGCAACGAGTCTAAGTTTCCCTCCGCCTTGAGCGTTGCGAAAAGGGAGCTGGTGTCGCTCAGCAAGTGCTCGCAGGAGAAGGCGTCGACCTGCTCGCCCAGGTCAAAGCGGATCGTGAACTGCTGATGATCGAAGGGGAAGAAGTCGAACTTGAGGAGGGGCTCGACGCCGATGGCCCACGTGAAGCTCAAGGTCTGTTGCGCGCAGTCCACACAATGCGTCGAGCCGGCCGGCCCGCCGCCAATCCAAGGCGTCGTCGCGCCTGGGGTGAACGTGAAGGTCGCCGCCGAGACCTCATTCTTGATCGAGCCGGGCGCCACGTTAGACGGATCAGCCCGATAGGTGATGGCCGAGTCGTTGATTTTCGGCGTCGGCATCCAAATGATCGACCGGTCGGACTCTTGCGCTTCACGTACCGCGGCCGCCGTGCCCGGCGCGAACGACAGCATGTCGCTCAACTTGCGCCGACACGGCACGCTGATCAGGCGCGAGTCAGCCCAGCGCAGGGAGATCGTCATCTCGAGCTCGAGCTTCCACTCGTTCGCAGCCGTGTCCAGAGTCGGGCGGAAGGGCTTCATCGCGGACACGCTGAACTCAACGGGCGCGCGTGCAGTCGTTGAGTTAGGTGGGATCGTCTTGAGCAGATTGGCTCGTCTCTTCTGGAGGGGTCGGCACACATCGAGTGCCTGGGCGAGTGTGCAGTCGCCCCCGTCGTGGAGGCACTGCCAGTTGTTGCACTGCCGGTGGCACGTGGGCTGCACCGCAAACGGGTTCTCCAAGTCCACGCTCGCCATCTCGTTGTACATCGACTCGAGGCACATATCTCGCGGGAATCGGCTGGCGTTGCCAAGTTGGTTGCATTCGATGGGGCACGAGGTGCACAGCCGGAGGGCATCGCTCCGACGCGGGCCGCAGTCTAGGCAATCGGAGCCGAGTCCAAATCCGCAAGCGGAAAAATCCGAACCCGGGCCGCCGTCGTCGCAAACTCCATCGTTCGCCCAATCATTGCCACTCTCATCGATGCAGATGTTTTCGCACACGGCAATCGACAATGACGCGTAGCCTGGCGGCAACGGTGGCCTCGATGGTGCAGGGGACGGGTTGGGCGGAGAAGGCGGCTCAGGCGGTTCAGGAGGGAAATTCCCATACGAGAGCCCGATGTACGAGAGCCCAATCCACAAGAGGACTCCTCGCGCCGGCAGCATGGCTGTCAAACAGGCCGCCGACGGCCAAAATCAAAGAAAATGTCAAAAAAGGAGCGAGGGTCTCAAAAAGTTCGGGTTATTTTTGGACTCCGAAAGAGTCAAGTCAAGTCAAGTCAAGTCAAGTCTGAATTAAAGTTATCCGACACTCCCGCTACATGCTGTGCCTGAACCGTGTGTGATGATATGATATGAAGGCCTCTCAATATTAACGAACGAACGAATGATATGAAGGCCTCTCAATATTATATTGCGGTCGAATTCGTGAGGAATTTATTTAATTTCAAGTCTCGTCAAATTCCCGCAACAAAGATGCTCGCCCTCACGTCCTTTACTGCGGGCTTCGCGCCAATGGCCACGGCGGTTGCACCGCGCGTGGTGTTCTCCTCCTCCATCAAGATGGAGACGGTCGCGGACCTTAAGAAGCTGGCGAATGAGCTGAACCCCATTCTTGGCTGTGAGCACGCCGTCCTTTCTCGCACCCCACGGCGGAGGCGGCGGCAGCGGCGTGGCCACTCGTCCCGAACCGCTCTCTAACGCTTGCCCGTACGCCACCCATCTGCTGTCCAGATTGGAACCCGCTCGGTCTCGCCGACGACAACCACATGGGCCTCGGCTTCCAGGGCAACCTGTGGGAAAAGGATCAGGCAGAGACCATCGGCTGGTTCCGCCAAGCGGAGATCAAGCATGGGCGCGTGGCGATGTTCGGCTTCGTGGGCTATCTGGTGCAGTCGGCCGGCGTACACTGGCCCTGGGACATCACACCCGGCCACCCCTTTGCCGAGATCAGCGCGGCGGGCGGCCCTGGTGACCAGTGGGATGCACTCCCAGCGAACGCGAAGTGGCAGATCATCCTCTTCGCTGGCCTGATGGAGATCTTCGGCGAGGCGGCTCCGAGGATTGACGGAACGCCGCACTACATGCGCGGTGCGCCGTGCTCCACCCGAGCACGCAGCGCCCATGCAGAGGCGGCGCCCGTTACGACGCCCGTTCGGCTCTAGGCTCTGACCCTGCGACCTCCACCACCCCCGCGCAGGAGGCAAGCCGGGTTACTTCCCGTCGCTCAAGAAGGCGGTTCCGCACCCGGTGCCCTTGGACTATTTCGACCCCCTCGGCTTCTCCAAGAACAAGACGCCCGAGCAAAAGGCGCGAGGGCTGCTCGTCGAGCTCAACAACGGGCGTGCGGCGATGCTCGGCCTCCTCGGCTGCCTCTCCGTCTCGAAGGGCTGCATCGTGCCGGGTCTCGACACGCTGCCGATCGCTCCGTACGCGGGTGAGTACATGAAGCCCTTCGAGACTGGCTTCGGCTTCTAGCTCGCCTAATGTGGTGAGTGCATGAAGCCCTTCGAGACTGGCTTCGGCTTCTAGATCGCCTAATGTGGTGAGTACACGAAGCCCTTCGAGACTGGCTTCGGCTTCTAGGCGATCAGATGAATGCCATATGCATGCTGCGTGCGCGCCGGCCGCAGCGGCTGCGCTGGTGCGGAGTGAGAACGACTGCTAATCTCGACGCAACCTCGACGAGTGGAAGACGGGGTCCCATTGGGATCCCGACGCTATTACATAATTGGCACGTTCCGGTCCCGACATGAACAGTATATTGCAGGGGGCGACCCGGAGTTGCGCACGACATCGTTTCCGGATTCGTCACGGGACGAGTTGGGGTTTTGACCGGTGATCGTGCGTGTCGCAGCTCCACTGTGACGACTCGACGTGCGACCGTGTCGCGTGTGGCATGCGCGTGTGGTCAGATTTAATCGAGATTTGAAGCGAAGTACTATTAAAAGTCGTGGAGGCTGGATACCTGGATCGTACGGTACGAGGTACGACGCAATGAACCTTTGACCCGTAGAATACCATGCATATCGACGGGGCTAAAGCTAGAATTCGCGGGATCGCACACGGCTAAGAACGATCACAATAAACTCAAAAGCAGCCCAGGGCGGGCACAGACTGACAGACAGTCGTACCAAGTTGTTGGATCGCGCAGCCCAAATGGTGCCCTTGTCCACTGACAGCTCATCGCCCGCGGCGAGACGCCAGAGCCGCGGCGACAGCTAGCAAGCCGACGGCGACGCTCGTGACGGCGATAGTCATGAGGCGAGACGACTCGACAGGAGCGCTCGAGGCACCCTCCGGTTGAGGCATGCGGTACACGCGGAGGTGCGATGCCATGGGGCGAGAGTAGCCCGCGAGTGCGAGCGCCTGCTTGAGCCGCTCGTCCACGTCGACTGAGCCTGGGTCATCCGCCGTGGCTGGTAGAAATGGGCCGGTGGAGAGCAGGGTGCGCAAGTTGGCGCCGCTTGGAGCGGCGGTGGGTCGACTGCGGCCAAAGGCGAGCAGCACGCCGCCGACAGTGGCAGCTTCGAGGCGCGTGGAGACGACGATCGTGTGGATCTCGATCACTACCTTCTGACCGTTCTCCTCGCGCTCCATGCCAGAATCAAAGGCGAGCACCAACGCGAGCAGCGGGGTTGCATCGCCGCTGCCGAAGACACCCACGGCTTTCCCACACTCAATCTTTTCGGCGAGAGCGCCAAAATTGGCCGCCCGGAAGCCATAGAAGCGGCCAGGCAGCAGCAGCTGACCCGCTTTGTGCGCAGGCTGCGACGAGAGCAAGGCCCACGCGGCACCCAGATCTGCCTCTGCCAGCGGGCGCACATGCATGGAGGCGGCCACGGCATTGGTGGCGCCTGCAGTCTCGGCCTGTGGATTGAAGCCTTGCATGATCATGCCACCAAGGAACTCGTACTTTTTGTTCGAGATGGCCACCATCTTCTCGTTGGTTGAGCCGACGGCCAGATAGATGGCCGAGCGCACCGTGCTGGGCAGCGTGGTCGTGCAGGCATCGATGACTTTGGTCATGACTCCGAGGCCCTGGCTTAACGGATCAACTCGCAGTCCCTCGAGCCAGCCAGAATCGGGCGACTGAGGCTTGCCGTAGCATTCGACTCGCACGAAGCCGGCCGGGCGCTCACCGTCAAAGCAAAACGTGTTGAAGTGCAGCCGAGGGTCCTGCTTCCACCAGTTTGGCCATGCCTGGAGCACAAAGTCACCACCGCCAGGCACAATCTTGCCGCCTGCCGCGCCCGAAAGCACCGCCATATGTGGCAGGTCCTCCTCGACCGCCTTGCGCAGGGTGAAGGCCGGCGCCTTGCGCAAATCGAGGGAAGGCGCTTCGGACTCGACTCCCGACATTTCGGGGTCCTTGGGCTCCGCTTCCACCGGCTGCTCCGTGCCCTTCGTGCACGGTTGTGAATGTGAATGTAAACGTTAACACGTGGTCCGGCACTTACTAGATCTCTCTTTTCGACTTCTGCGTGCCTCTTCCCTCTGGAACCTCTGACGGCCTCAAAGGAGCTCTTCATCTCTCTCAATGCTCCAGCCCTAATTTGGAAGCTGTGAGCCCGGCGTTCAAAGTCGGCGCGCTTCAGCCCGCGCTCACGCCACGTGGACCCCCAGCCTGAAGGATCAAGCATCACGAGGGTCCAACTTGCACCGCCAAGTGGGCGTCGCGCGCTTGGCGGCACTCCGAACCTTGTAGTGGTCCTGGTAGATCGTCAGCGACTGCCCGTCGACGTGAGCGTTCATCATCTGGCCTCCCCCAGCAAAGTCGACGAAGAGGCACTGTCCTATTGGGCAGCGCTCCTCGCCAATCGTTGGGTCGTTCATCGCGCCCCAGCGGCCAGTCAGCTTCTCGTGCCGTCCGATCGTCACGTCACCCGAGCTCAGGAACTCGAGAGGATCCTCCTGCCCTCCATCCTCCTTGATGCACCCGTATCGCTTCCCCGCCGTCTGCTTCACCAGCGTGTTCTTGCTTATCTCCTGCGCGAAGCCATTCGCATGGCGCGAAAACCAGTCGAGCCGTCGGCGGCCATAGAGCGTCTGGATGGGCGGCGCGTCTGAATCCGCTGCTGGCTGCTTCTTCGGCCACTTCGGGTTGGCCGCCATCGCCTCGTTCCACGCGTTCAGCAGCCAGACGCCCGCGACGTTGGCGCCCTTGGGCGGTTGTGGCAGCGGATAGGCGGGGTGGTAATCATTAAAGTGGCGCTTGTCGAGGCTCCATTCGCCAATGTTCCACGGCTGGCAAGGTGTGCCGTCCAGCATGTACTCAAACTGGTACGTGTAGTGGAAGATATAGTAATGGCCATTTTGGAAGAACTTGAGCTGATCCGCGGCGGAGAGGGCCCCGGGCTCGACCTGCATGCAATGCACTCAGACGTCATCAGATGCAATCAGATGCAATCAGACCTGGAAGTTCTCGACGAGCTTGTGCCAGATGCAATCAGATGTAATCAGATGCAATCAGATGCAATCAGATGCAATCAGGTGCAATCAGACCTGGAAGTTCTCGACGAGCTTGTGCCGGATGCCGAGCGAAGCGGCCGCGATCGAGTAGCCCCACATCTCTTGTACCCACCCCTGAATGTCCTTCTCGGCGTCCGCGTTGGAGCGAAGGTCCATTGAGAAATCGAGCCATTTCTGGTACACCTTCTGGAGCTGGTCGAGGTGGATGATGACGGGGGAGGGGCCGACCGGCTGTACCTGTGGGGAGTGGGGAGGGGGGCGCCATGCTGAGCACTTGCATGCTGATTGGTGAGGGGCCGACGATCAGCTGTACCTGTGGGGAGGGGGGAGGGGGACGCCGTGCTGAGCACTTGCATGCTGATTGGGGAGGGGCCGACGATCAGCTGTACCTTGTCGAGCGTGCCCTCGGGCCAATTAGGGTTAGGGTTAGGGTTAGGGTTAGGGTTCGGGTTCGGGTTCGGGTTCGAGTTCGGGTTCGGGTTGACAGCTGTACCTTGTCGAGCGTGCCCTCGGGCCAATACTTCTTGATGACCCATAATTGGTTCTGCTGCGGAAACATGTATCCGAACACGAAGGCGGCGGGCATCTCCGGGGTCGCCAGGTTGGGGATGGGCTTCATGATCACGTGGTCGGTCTCGAGGATGAGCACGTAGTCCGAAGTCTTTCGGATCTCGGCGAGGAGCGTCTCACCTGAGGGAAGGCGCCGTGCTGAGCGGTGGTGAGGGCGCCGTGCTGAGCGGTGGTGAGGGCGCCGTGCTGAGCGTCTCATCTGCGCCACCGCCAACCTCCGCTCACTCTTGGACAACTCTGTGTGCATGCAAGTGCTCATCATGGCGCTTTGGAGCCAGGGTGCCTCGGCTCACTCTAGGACAACTCTCGCACTCAAACGCAATCAAGTGGCACTCATTGGCAATCAAGTGCACTCGAGAGGCAATCAAGTGCACTCGAGAGGCAATCAAGTGCACTCATTGACAAACAAGTGCCACTCACTCTCCATCAGTTGCTTGACGGAATTGGGTCGATTTAGGACGCCGAAGCCGAAGTGGGCGTTGATCACCTCCCGGCTGAGCTCAACGGTGAACAGTGTCGGGATCTCGTCCTGCAGCCCGTCCGGCTTCCCGTTATTCGTCGCACACAGCCGAGTGAACGCCGCCATATCGGTGCACGGCCCGCCCGCAGCAGCCTGCTTCTTCCAGTGATGGTACATGATGCGCGCCTGCCACTGCTGATAATTGGATCCAGTGGCGGTCAGCACCGTGTGGTACGGTCGCCGGCCCGGGCACGTTGGCTCCTCCTCGGCGTGCGTGGCCGCCGCCGCCGCCGCCGCCTTCTCCTTCGCCTTCGCCTTCCTCACCTTCCTCTTCCGCAGCTTTTTGGCCAGCGGCGCGGCATCGTCCGCCTCGTCCTGCCCGAGATCCTCATCGGCAGCATGGCCCACTGAATGCTCCTCACCCACGGCCGTCTTCGTGTGCCCTTGCAACGCCTCCGTCGCTGCGAGCAGCTCCGCGAGCTGCTCGTCCATCTTGGCAGACTGCTTCAAGAGCGACTTGAGCTTGCGCTCTAGCCGCTGGTCCGAGACCGCCTGCACGACGCCCGCGTCCTCGTGGCTCAGCACGTGCATCATGTTAAGTAGCAGCATCACCACGGCGCACGCGAGCAGCACCGCAAGCGCGCTCTGGAGTGCCGAAGACATCGCGGCGAGGGCGGTGTTTTTCGGGAACGTTCACACCGATGGGAACGCCGGGGCCGTTTTTTCAGTGATCACATCACACCTCGGACACGTTGTCTGAATGCATGCATGTGCACATGAATAGGATAGTAGTTTCTCCGCTTTAGCCCCACACGTTCGGTCACCATGTCACTACCATTCTCCGTTGGCGCGTGCGTTACCGGCGAGGCACGCTCATTCCACCTCGCACCCATGCGCAGCGCGCTCGTTGATCTCCTCCAGGAGGTGCGGGTCGCGGCGCTTTACATGAGCATCGCGCGTGTGAGCTCGTGTGATGGCATCGCGCTCACACAAAACCAAACGCTCTGCACCCTGACGCGCGCGGCACACTGGAATGACGACGAGGCCACGCTGCGTGCGGAGCTGCGGCCGCTCCATCCTCACTTGCAAGCACTGCAGATCACGCTGCACAACGAGTCCTCCTGCGACCACCATCGGCGTGAGAGATGCTGCGCGCCGGGGCACGCAGGTCCCGACCGCTACGGAAACAAGGGGCCTGGAAGGTCGGGCTTTCTGCAGTATCTCGAGCTGTGGAAGTGCGTCGAATGGATGGACCAGAAGCGACAGCAGCGCCAGCCCATCGGCAGCAGCACGCTCCAGCTCACGCACGTTCTACGCACGCGTCCTGATATCCTCTACCTGCGCGCGCGCACCAGCTGGCCGCCCGGTGCCCCCTCGTTGATCATCGCGGCCCTCTCCGCCGCCCATGTGCCCATCTTTATTCGCAAGGCGGATCCCGCCAGCCCGGCGGCCGTCTACCGTCGGCACAACGAGACAATGGTTGCGGGCGACTGGTTCTTCGTGATGCCGATCGCCTGGGCTCGTTACATCTTTGCACGCGCGTACGGGGTGGTAGACCGCCTTTGCATGCGTGGCTCCTTCCAGGTCGCGCGCAGCCAGGGTGCGGAGCTCTTCCTGCTTCGACGGGAGCTATACCACGATCGCCCCTTGCCCGAGTGCTCCTTCCATCGCGAGCGCCCTGACGAGCACTTGCATGCTGAGGTTGGTCAAGGGCTTGGCGGTGGCAGTGGGATGCATGCGGAGATGGAGAAGGGGATGGAGAAGGGGATGGCTGCAGAGCCGCCGCTCGGTACACCCCATGACCTCGCGACGCATGGCAACGCGATCGTCGTGCCTGGCTGCGTCGCCTCCTTCCCCGCGATCGTGGTGCGCGCGAGCGGGGAAGTAGACTGCTCACGCGTTCGACTCGACGATTGCTACCGGCTCGCAACCCGCCTCGTGCAGGGCGAGGCTGCCGCCGCTCCACGAGCTGAGGCTGCCGCCGCTGCCGCCGCAGCGGCACCCGCACCAGCCTCTTCACAGTTCTCTTCACGTCGCCTTGCCGTCGCTGGGGAATCATCATCATCATCTTCTGCTCCCGTTGCTCCTGCTGCGGCTGCTGCGGCTGCTGCGGCTGTGTCATCTGTCTGGCCGACAGTTCGGATCGGCCCTCCGTGGCCAGCCCCTCCTTTCACACTCGCATGCCCGCGATTGACATCTTCGGCCCAGTGCGAGCAACTAGCGAGCGACAGTGCGGAGGGAGGCAGGGCGGGGTGCTCCGAGCCGGAGGCTGAATCTGCCGAGGTGCTCACGTCGCTGCTCTTGGGCTGCGAGCGCAGCGCACACGAGCCGAATAGTACGTCGCCGTGCCTCTACATTGACATTGGCTGTAATCTCGGCTACTTTGCTGCACAGGTGCTGCTTTGCGTCAGATGCAAAGATGCGAGATGGCTCGAGATTGCGTCTGAGAGCCTGATGACCTCGTGATTGGGTTCGATTGCATACTGATGGCCTCGTCCACGTGCGCCGCACAGGCCGCGGCGCTCGGCGCAAACGTCCGCTGCTATGAGCCCACGCCCTTCTTCGTGGATGCCATCCAAGCGACCGCTTCTCTCAACGGTCCGAGCTTTGGCGCACGGCTCAAGGTGACCCACGCTAGACCCACGCTAGACCCATGCTGCTGTCGTGAGGGACGCGCTGATTGCCGTTGAGATGTCATCAGATTCGCTCCTCATTCGCTCCTTTCCTTTCGGATGAGATGGCAGGTGACCCACGCTGCTGTCGTGAGGGACGTCCACGCGGTGGAGGGAGGCACCCTTGCATTTAAAGGCGGGCCATACGGCGTGTACAAGCCGTGCTCGATAGGCACAGCGGACGATCGTGCCGCAGGCTCGTGGCGAGCGCCGACGCTAGGGTTGGGCAGGTGTGAGATCCGCCTCTCGCCTCTGAGATGGTCTCTTGAGATAGCCTCTTTAGATGGACTCTGAGTGCCTCTGAGATGGCCTCTGAGTGCCTTTATGTACCTCTGTGTGCCTCTGACAGCCCGTGGTGGGCGCCGACGCCTTGGGAGTTGGGCAGGCTTCTAGATCTAAATGCCTCCCTAATTGCCTCCCTAATTGCCTCCCTAATTGCCACCCTAATTGCCACCCTAATTGCCTCCCTAATTTCCTTGGGGGGTTGGGCAGGCTTCTGGATGGTCAACACGTGACGCTGCTTAAGATCGACATAGACTCTCACGACGGCGCTCTCCTTGCCGAGGCCCTCCAGATGATTCGTCAATCTCGCGTCGAGCTCGATGCGATCATGGTCGAGCTCGGTGATGGTCGGACGCGTATCGCTGCATGCAACCGTCCTGAGAACGCGCGCAAGCATCTGTGTGGCACGCGCTCGAATCGACCGGTGGCGCATGCATCTGAAGGCTCTTGATTGCATCGGATGGCGTCTAATTGCCAACCTAATTGCCACCCTAATTGCCCCCCTAATTGCCTCCCTAATTGCCACCCTGATCAAGGTGCGTCTCGCGCTCCAATCGACTGGTGGCCAATCCCCGCGCCGGCTCCGTCGACGACATCTACGCGCTGCAGCACGAACTGGGGTACTCCCGACTGCTTTCGATGGCTCTTGATTGCAATTGATGATGTTGGCACCTGATAGCGTCTGCATCACAAGCTGGGGTACTCCCGACCGCTTTTGAGGGCTCTTGATGGCTCTTGATTACAGTCGATGGCACCTGATGGCACCTGATGGTGTCATCTGATGCCCCTTATCAGGTACTCCGTCTACCGGCTCAACATGCATGTGAACCGTGAGCTCTACGACTGGCGAGGCGTGAACGTCAACGGCCGCATGAGTCCGCAGCACCCGGCGTTTGAACGCGTGCGCTTCGTTCGCGCCATCCGACAGCTCGAACGGCTGCGTGACCATGTGCCGAAGGCGAACTACTCGGCGCTCCTAGGTGCCTCTAATTGCCTCTAATTCCCTCTGTATCCCCCCATGATAGCCTCTGATGGCCTCTGATGGCCTCTGATTGCCCCTGGTTGCCATCGCTTTCAGGATGGGGGCAGAGCCTTCTCTTCGTGAACGAGTCGCGCTTGGGCCTCTTCGACACCCATCGCGTCAGCCGCCATCACGTCCTCGATCTCGAGTACGCGGGCTTCAGTCCCAGGGGCGGGCTAGCAGCGATCAACCTTGGCAAGCCCCCCTGAGTTCAAGTTCGAATACACGAAGCGACACGGAAGAAGGGTCTCAGGCTCAGTCACTATGTTGAAACACTATAGAGTAAGTACCTGTGAGTGCTGAAACCCTCCCCCAAGGTCAAAATCTCGCGCCCCACTATGTTGAAACACCATGTAGCGGTAAGGAGTTAGAAATTACCTGAGTGTTGAAACTCTCCCCCAACGCCCAAGGTCAAAATCTCGCGCCGGGCGCACCTTTACACGACTGAGAACGGCGCCGCCGCCTCAGTCTGAGTCTCGGCGCCTCGCCTCAGTCTCATACCGCCTCAGTCGCACACTCCGCACACTCCGCACCAGGTCGGGATCCCGCACACACGCTTGCCAAGACTCATGCGATCGGGCCGCGGGTTCGAAGAACTCTCACATACTGGCGCGCGGTCATGCTCCGTTCCAGACACTGCCCACTCTTAGCCCACTCAAGCGCGCCCACACTCACTCGGCACACTCACGCCATCGGCCCACGGCCGCCCTCGTACCGCTGGTAGGCCAGCAGGTACTCGGGGTAGATGTACTCAGAGTGGAAGACGATGAACTCGCGGTAGCGCACCTGTGATGGGGTCGGGTCGGGTGCAAGCAGCGAGTGGTGGTGCACGGGCGGAGAAACGCCGGCCACCGTGTCGAGCTCGCGGAACGAGATCGGGAACACGCGTCGACCCGTATCGGTGCTCGTGGATTGTGCACCCATCTGATGTGTACGCACGTGATGGCCGAGCGCCACACGGCACACGAGGATGTAGAAGACCTTGCCCGGGTGCCACCCGTGCGCGTACAGCCGCTGGTGCAGCTCCGAGTCCCCATCGTACTGCAGATCCACCCTGGTGTACTGGTCATTCTTGCCCGCGTCCTCGGCCAGGTAGGAGCCTTCGCCGTATGCGGCTTTCGTGCTTGCGAAGCGCTCGTTCAAGCCCGTGGAGAGGATGTTGAAGAGCACGCCGGCGTTCGTGCCGTGCATCAGGAAGGCCTCATTGACATCCACGCGCAGGTCGCCGGGTAGGGTGTCCGCTACGCCGCATGTAAGAGGCGGCGCGCCGCCCGCGGATGCCACTCGCCCCTGCCGGATACGCTTCATGTCGTTCATCACACCCTGCACGCCGCTCATGTACTTTTCCCACAGCGCCGGGTTCTCGAGGCGCCACGCGCACGTGAGCTCCAGCCGGTCGTGCGTGGTGCCCCTCCTCAGTTTCAGCTTCTCTGGGTCGGTCTGCAGCAGCTGCTGGAGTGCGGCCCACGTCCTACGGTCGCGACCAGTGGGATCCAGGAGAATCGCGGCGAAGCCATCCGGCGACGTGGTCGCAATGCGCTTCTCCCAATAATCGGGCATGGCGTGGGCCTTTACGCGCTCGATGTGACGTTCATCACGCCCCTCGGCGACACTTCCACCGCCGCCGCCGCCCGAGCCGCCGCCATCCGCGTCGAAGCCGCCCGCGATATCCCGCGGCGGCGCGTGTGGACGCGGGTGGCACTTCTTTGCCTTCCCATAGCTACTGTCGAGGCGGCTCGAGTCAGGACTGTCTTCGAAGTTAGTCCAGATAAAACTGAACACGCGACTCGAAGCCATACCGCTGGCAAGCTGCTGCATCAGAAGGTCCGGCCGTGCCATGTCGCTGCCCGTGATGATGGCGAGCCAGCCGGCCTCCTGCGGATAGCGTCGGTAGAATGTCGTGCGCTGCTTTCTGCTGGACTCCTTGTACAGAATGACGCAACGATGTTTCAGCTGCCAGTCCTTGCTGTTGATGACCCTTGGCACATCTCGCATGAACGTGGAGCAGAGCTGCCGCATGACGGCGAGCGATTCAACTTCGCAGTTGTGCAGCAGGCACAAGCGCACAGCAGGGCTCTGCACGAAGATGTCACCAAAGGTCAGGGGGAGCACCACCTCGGCCGCCTCTGCCGCTGACGCTGCCTCCGCCGAAGGCTCCACAGCCACTGGCGTGGTCGGTGATGCTGCCGACTCAGCTCCCAAGACTGGTGGGCTCCCGTAGGGCCGGTGATATGAGCGGTCACTCGGTGGCACAACCATGCGGCGCGAATCGAAGCTCAATGGCGATTGGCTTTGCTGCTGCGGGAAAGCTCCCGGACGAGCGGCGAGAGCCGCGAGGCGCACTCGGGTGAGCATTGTGTGTTCGCGGCATGTGAGTGGGCGCGAAGGATTCGCCGGGGCTCTGGCGAGCATACGGAGAGGTGTGGACAACATACGGTCAAGAAGCGGTTTCCTTCGCGGTTCGTCGGGCTGCCATGAGAGCTCCCCCACCTCTGCATTGAGCGCCGCGTTTGCCAGCCCTCGCCAAATCAGGGCGATTCGCTGGTGTCTTCGTACGTGGCGGATGAGCGCAGAGGGGCACCGACAGATGAGTGGGGGGGGCGCCGACCAACTGACTCGCAGGATCTCATTGCTCTGATCCCGAAATGTGCCGAGCTCCTCGAGACGTGCAGGACGTCGTATCGAATACTCGTAGCTCGACCACAAATGCGCATATAACTTCAGCCACTTCAGCCTATTAGCGAGTGCCCTCTTCTTCAGCCACTTCAGCCTATTAGCGAGTGCCCTCTTCGTCGCCTCGGCCCGCTTCAGCCAATTAGCGAGTGCCCTCTTCATCGCCTTCCCCTTCTCGGCCGCCGCCCGCTCGGCCGCCGCCTCTTCCTCGGCCGCCTTCGCATGGAGTCGCACCTGTTGCTCTCGCTGTTGCTCTCGCAAGTGTTGGCCTCGCATGTGGGGCATCGAGATCAGTTCCATGATATTGGCGAGGCGAGGACCAGAGGTGACACTGAGTTGACCGCGTTGTCTTCTTGGAGAACGTACTCGTACGTGCACTTGACTGGCACGCTTGCAGGCCGTAAAAGTGGTCGCATTTGGTATAAAAATAAGGTTCGAGATTCGTCAAAACTCTAACAACAAAAGGAAAGTAGGTCAGACGACCGCCTAATATGGGTTGGGGTTTCACAACTTATTCCAAACTCCGCGGGATTTCGATGCGGGGATACAATGTAGTTGTGTACGCGAGGTCTGCTTCGGACATTCTTACTAGTAGGATCACTTGTGAACCGCCATCCGACAGCTCGAACGGTTGCGCGACCGTGTGGGATGTGCCGAAGGCAAACTACTCGGCGCTCCTACGTGCCTCTAATTGCCTCTAATTTTACTAATTTTACTAATTCCCTCTGTATCCCCCCTGATAGCCTCTGATAGCCTCTGATAGCCTCTGATTGCCCCTGGTTGCCATCGCCTTCAGGATGGGGCAGGGAGCCTTCTCTTCGTGAACGAGTCGCGCTTGGGACTCTTCGACACCCATCGCGTCAGCCGCCATCACGTCCTCGATCTCGAGTACAGTACGCCGGGCTTCATCTAAAGGGTCCCGTCACGGCAATCCAAAGAGAAACGAGCGTGTTGAATCTCAATCGCGAAAGTGCTTGATTGCAACGAACCGAGATCATTAGGATGATTAATAGTTTGGTATGAAAGCGCTTACAATGTCATTGAGGCAATGAGGTTCAGTTATTGACGACGCAAAAGGGGCGTTCCGTATCTTTCTGGAGACACGGGGCATCTCACGGGGCGAGGTCCGCGCAATCTTCAGAGTGATTTGTCTCAACCCAGGGCCCAGCCTCAAAATGACGCAAGCCGGTGCCATAGACTCTGGCCACACGGCCTGGATGCTAATTAGCATGGCACTGGTGCAGCTCATGCTGCCCGGCCTTGCATTTTTCTATGCTGGACTCCTCAGACACAAGTAAGAGACCCTGATATTTGCAAGGACGCCCTGTCGGCCTGAGACGCTCATGCTGCTGATGATGCTGATACTGCTGATGCTGGATCGTTTCTCGCGCGTCCTTTGTGCCCGCAGCTCGGTCATTGCAATCCTGATGCAAAACTTTGTTGCGATGGGCCTGATCTTCGTCCTCTGGTTCCTCTTCGTCTTCTCCCTCTGCTTTGGCCACACCTACTTTATCTGGGGCTCGATCACCACTTTCGGCGCCTTCAACAACGTGGACGACAGCCCGCTCTATCGCAACTACGTCGACCCCTCGCGCGTCGCGGGCACTGTCGTCTCCGATATTCCGGGCCTCGTCTTCGCGGGCTACCAGGGCATGTTCGCCTGCATCACGCCAGCGCTCATGACCGGCGCCTTCGCGGATCGTCTCCGCTTTGGCCCATACCTCATCTTCATCAGCCTCTGGATCATACTCGTCTACGCGCCGTTCTGTCACTGGATATGGGGCGGCGGTTGGATGGCCGCTTGGGGCGTCCGGGACTTTGCCGGTGGCATTGTGGTGCACACCACCGCCGGCTTCTCCGCCCTTGCGGCGGTCCACGTGCTGGGCTCGCGCGAAAAGATCGAAGGCGCCAAAGTCGACTCGCAGCCGCACAATATCCCCTTCGTCGCGCTCGGCACGGCGCTCCTTTGGTTCGGCTGGTTCGGCTTCAACGGCGGCTCGGCCCTCGCGTCGACAGGCAGCGCCGCCATTGCCGCGGTCAACTCGGAGATCACCGCCTCGACTGCTCTCACCGTTTGGGTCGCGATCGAGTGGCTGCGTAACGGCAAGCCCTCGCTCGTCGGCCTGTGCATTGGCGCGGTCGCCGGCCTCGCCACGATCACGCCGTGTGCGGGCTTTGTGCGCCCGTGGGCAGCCTTTGTCATCGGCATCCTTGCCTCCGTCTTCTGTTACGGCTGTTGCATGCTCAAGAACCACGCAGGCTGGGACGACGCGCTCGACGTCTGGGGTGTGCATGGGATGGGCGGCGCGCTGGGTTCGGTGCTTACCGGCGTATTCGCCGACTCCACAATCAGCGGCAGCCCTGCGCGGAGTGGTCTGCTCTTCGGCAAACAGCTTGCCGCAACGTCACTCGCAGCATTGTACAGCTACGTTGTCTCGATCGTCCTTCTCCGCCTGATTGGCTTGTTCCTGCGGCTCAAGCCCACCAAGGAAGAGATGGCTAACATCGACAAATCGTTCCATAACGAGCTTGCCTACACCGTGACCCCGGGCAACTCCTTTTACCAGGGTAACAACTTCTCCGGCACTAACACCGGGCAACTCTTTCACCTGGGCAACAACTTCTCCGGCGCCGTAATCCCGGGCAACTCCTTTTCCCAGGGCACCAACTTCTCCGCCGACTCCGACATGAGCTGGGTGGCAGACCCGGGCAAGAGATCTCCCGAGCCCACGACGATTGATTGGGTTGCAGACCCGGGCAAGAGATCTCCCGAGCCCACGACGCAGCCAAGTAAGGAGAAGGACAAGTCCGCCCGGCACGTACAGATCGAAATCCACTCGGCGTCGTGAGACGTGACGAGCAAAGTGACAAGCACCCGGCAGGAGTGGTGGCAAGGACGGAAGACTGTCGTGTATCTCTCTCCGCGACAAAGACCGTTGAGTACTTGGGTAACCAGTGGCCGCGGGCGGGGTCGCGGGGACTGCTAAATCGGCTACACATTCGCGACCGTACGGTACATGTAAGATGTATGCGCATGGGTTGACGCTGTGTGACAGAGGCGGTCCGATATCCACCTCGCGCGTGCATGCGACGCGCTGGTTGGTGTCCATTGTCCGCGTTCATCGTGGGGGTCCCGGATATCGACCTCGCACTGTGAGGGAGTGGAAGACCCCATCAATGCACAATGGCCCATGACAATGGCCACGCATTGAATTAGAACTTTAGACGCGCCACGCAACATATGATCAGATTGCGCATACTCCTCGTACTTCGCATCGAAGTCAGCGCGCTTCGGTAGCTTTTCAATTTTCAAGGAGCTCTTCGACTCGCGCAGCAGCCGCGCAGCATGCAGCGGGCCCCGGGCGTCTTGGCCCTGCACTGACATGATACGCTCACCGACAAACAGCTTGCCGACGGCCGGGCCAGTGGCGCCGAGCCGGCTGATGATGGCCGGCCGCTTCCGGCGCGCCGCCCTCCTGCGGATCGCGTCGGTAGAATGTCACGCCCAGCTTACTGTCCTTGGACTCCTTGTACAGGATGACCTCCTGGGCCTGCGGGCGGCGGCCCCAAGCGGCGGCCGCGCGCTCCGTCGACGCAAGCCAAGCCTCGAAGTACCTCCTTAGGAAATGAGGCAATTAGAGCAGCAAATTGTTGCCGTCCACCCACGTTGCAAGCCGAGATCCCGCGGCGGCGTGCTGAGATGTCGCTGCTGTAGCAGCTGCTCCTGCTGAAGCTGCTCCTGCTCCTGCTCGTGCATCGAGAGGGAGAGGGCGAGCGCGAGCTGCAGCTCGGGATCATAGTCCGCGCGGCTCGAGTCTTGACTGTCTTCGAAGTTAGTCCAGATAAAACTGAACACGCGACTCGAAGCCATGCCGCTGGCAAGCTGCCGCATCAGAAGGTCCGGCCGTGCCATGTCGCTGCCCGTGATGATGGCGAGCCAGACAGCCTCCTGCGGATACAGAAAAAATTGTCGGTAGAATGTCGTGCGCTGCTTTCTGCTGGACTCCTTGTACAGAATGACGCAACGATGTTTCAGCTGCCAGTCCTTGCTGTTGATGACCCTTGGCACATCTCGCATGAACGTGGAGCAGAGCTGCCGCATGACGGCGAGCGATTCCACTTCGCAGTTGTGCAGCAGGCACCAGCGCAAATCAGGGCTCTGCACGAAGATGTCACCAAAGGCCAAGTGGTGCACCACCTCGGCGGAGCTCATGTGGGGCATCGAGACATCTTGGTGGAGCTCATGTTGGGTTTTGAGATAAGTTCTACAGAGGTGACCGGGCTGTCTTCTTGGAGCACGCATTGAAGTCTTCATACGCGGGCTTCTCTCTGGCCAGGCTCGAGGCAAAGTGGTCGCATTTGGTTCGAGATTCGTCAAAACTCTTCAACTTCTTCGCTGAAGGGTTGCGTTAAGGGGGTATAGGAGGTCACACATCGCCCTAAGCGGCGGCGGTTGCCGTTACCGTTTCACAACTTCATCCAAACCCCACGGGTTTTCGATGCGCATCGAGGGTCCTTCGTGGTCATGCGCGTTGTCAGCTTTCACCACGACGGTGATTGGTCAACGCCATTGACGTTGACCGTGAGCATTACGCCGCACGCCCTCGTGCTGCTGCTGTTGGCAACCAGCGTCGCACTCAACTTGTGGCTACTTTGCAGACGACCTGTGTCGAGGCGACCTCCATCCAAGGCGCGGTTCCACGGCAGCAGCAACCAACGAATCACCACCGCCTCCTCCTGTTCCATTACCGGCTCCCCGAAGATCTCTTCACTTATGGGCGCGGTCGAGCAGCTGCGGTGTCTCAAAGACGATCGTCGCTTTCTCGAGGCGGGCGTGCTGCTCGATGCACTGCGCGCTGAACTCTCGAAGCGAAGCGGCTCGGCCGTCTCGTTGTGGGACGCTTGGGACGCTCCGGGCGAGGCGCAGGCGGCGCTCAGTCGACTGCTCTCCGATGGGGGCGAGCTCGAAGCTCGCATCCATCAGTTCCGGCGGGCGCAGGCCGATCTCAGAAGCGAGGAGGGCGAGTGCGCGGAGAGCAGCGACTGGGAGGTGATTCGGGACGAGGCAGGCCTCTCCGTCCTGCTGCGTCGCCAGAGCGCCACCCACTCGCGCACTGCCGGCAAGGTCGTGGCGACGCTCGACGGCGTGCGCGCGGCCGACTGCATGCTCATGTGGCGAGAGGCGTCGCTGTACCCCAACTGGTTCCCCTTCGTCTCGGGCGGCAAGATGCTGGGTGAGGTGGACCCGGGCGAGGTGTACCTGATGGCCGCTGATGGCCGCTGATGACCGCTGATTGCCCCCCTCATCAGGTGAGGTGGACCCTGGCGAGGTGTACCTTCAGCTCTTCATTGAGACGTCGTTTATCAACGTCGACATGCCTCTGCGGGGGGTGGCATGCGACGACATGGCGCGTGCCGGCGACGACGGACAGCGTTCGGGCTGCATGCTGCTCTCGTGCCGCCCGCCGCCCGACTGGCCTCACCCGCTGCCCACCGGCGTGTTACCGCCGACCAATACCAGCGAGTCTGGCGCCTTCAAGTTGCTAGGGTCATGGAGCTCCGCTACACACATCGACGTAATGATCCAACCTGTCGGTGAGGGCAGCGTGCGCATGGTCTTCCAAATGGCGGACGCCATCCCCGCCGCCACTCCATCATGGGTGCTCAAGCAGATCGTGGAGAATGCGCTCGGGTCCGTCTTTGGTCAAATGGAGAAGGTGGCCAGGCGCATGGCCGTCAACGACCCCGCGTGCGCACATACGGTGCATGTCAACTCCAAGGAAATGGTCACCACGAAGCGCTGGTATGAAAAGGCCATGCAGGATCCACTACGCTAGTCTCACAAAATTCCATATGTTTGCGATCACGCCCCCGAGTGTGTCTTGTGAGTGTGCCTCCAGCTAGGTCCTCTTTTTACATGACGGACACGATCTCGCCCGGGAGAACGCGGTCTAAACTTTGTGAACGCGGCTTCGTATATGAAAACGCGGCCGAAGGCAATGCATAAAGTGACGGCCGTCCTCCTTCTTCTGTCTGCCGATCCGAGTCGCTCGGCGTTTGGTCCAGCGTTGATCTCGTCGCGCATCCTCGCCAATGCACGACGGACGTCGCCGCCGAGCATGGCTGTGACGTCGCCTCGTCGCGTCGCCGTCGTGGGCGCCGGCATCGGCGGGCTGGCGCTCGCGCGGGCTCTGGGCGAGCTCGATACGGGCGTGGAGGAGATTGTGGTCTTCGACCGCCGTGCCGAGCTCAAGCCTGGGACTGGCGGCGGCATCCAGATCAACGGCGGTGCCGCCGTGCTGGCGAGGCTGGGGCTTGGCGAGCAGGTGAAGCGCGCAGCGCTGCCTGTGCGCAGGATCCTGAGCCGAAAGAGCGGCGGCTTCGAGCTGCTGGACATTGACGTCGCATCGCTGGTGAGTGCCGAGCCCGCCCTCGTCGCAGCCGACGGCACGCCGCAGGCCTTCTCCATCATGCGAGACGCGCTTCAGCGCATGCTTGTCGATGCGCTCCCGGAGTCGGCGTCGTTGCAGCTGGGACGCCGGCTGGAGTCGATGAGCGAGGATGCCTCGGGCGTCGAGCTGGTCTTCGAGGACGGCACGGCCGAGCGGTTCGACCTCGTCGTTGGGGCGGACGGCCTCTCGTCGCGTGTGCGGCAGCACGTCGAAGCAAGCCATGCGGATGCGGACGGTCGAGCGGGAGCGTCGCCACCGACATACAGCGGCATTCGCGTGCAGTTCGGTGTCGTGCCGGGCGGCGGCTCGCGGCCACGAGGCTCTGAAGGCGAGTTCCATCAGTGGTTTGGTGAGGGGGTGTACGCGCTCACCGGCTCCTATGGCACCGGCTCGGCCGACGGCACGACCTCTGACATGCTCGCCGTCGTGTTCGCAGGTGACGAAGCATGATGACGCGTGCTTGCACCCGATGGCCTCTGATTGCATCATCGGACCTGTGATTACCACCTGACCGTCCAACACGCTCGCCGTCGCGTTTGCAGACCCGGCCGCTGCTGCTGGCACTGGCCGCCCAGGCGGCGGGCGCGCCCCTGATGAGAACTCCAACTGGGATGTGAGCGACGTGCGGGAGGAGTGCTTGCGCCGGCTCGAGCGCGCGGGGCTGCCCGAGGAGGTGCGCTCCGTCGCGCGCCGTTGTGAGCGCTGCTTCGAGCTCGGCGTGTACGAGCACGACGCCACGGCGCCATGGGTCTCGCGCGGAGGGCGCGCAGTGCTCATAGGGGACGCGGCCCACGCGATGGCACCGTTTTTGGGCCAGGGCGCCAACCAGGCGATCCAAGACGGGTACTGCCTCGCCGCGCGCCTCGCCGCCGCCCGCGGGAGGAGCGACCGAGGTTCGTCAGCTTCGTCAGCTTCGTCAGCTTCGTCGGCTTCGTCGGCTTCGTCGGGCTCGTCGGGTTCGTCAGGGATCGTCGACTGGCTCGCGAGGTTCGTCAGCCCGCTCCAGAGCTACGCGCTGCTACGGCGCGCGCCCGTCGTGGCGCTCCAGATCGAGTCGAGATTGCTGGGGGCGATGGAGACGGCGGGCGGCGGCGCGGGCACGCTTCCACAGCTCGTGAGAGACGCCTTCTTCCTGATCAACGGCAAGCTGGGCGTCGCGGCGCAGGTGTTCGTCAAGGGCGCGCGCCCGTGGGTCTGACCGCTCCGCGCAAGCACCCCGTGGATGCGTTCAGCTGGAACCTGGATGCTGGTCGGTGGTTGGTCGGCACGTTGATCGTAGTCGAGTATACTAGAGTACTCCTTCGTCCTTGTGCCGGCAGCGAGAGTAAGCGCGTGTGACATCGGTGGCTCAGGTGTGAGGCGCATGACGCATGTGTGAGTATATACGTTTACCGCGCCGCGACGGTCGGTGCGGACGGATAGAGGAGGTAAGAGGCCAGAGGAACGAGAATTTTTTTTACAGACTGCTTCGTGCGGGCTGTACCGGTATACCGTCGATTCCGCGATAGCGTCTATGGCGTCCGATCGGGTCGGGGTCGTGTCGACGAGCTCATCTAATGCCCTAAATCGACGCTCCTGTGTGCTGTGATGTGTGAACCGACAACCTTCCTCGCAACGCTTCCGACGTCGTGGTGACTGGACATTCCGTTCATGACAATCATAAGCATGGATAACGAGATACATTTGAGATCAGCTCAGCTGTACACAAGATTACACCAATCGTGCCATCAGCCAAAACTGGACGGGCGTGCGACAGTACGGGCAAATCTTCATGTTGGTCGTGCAGCGCTCGCACGCGAGCTGATGGCCGCACGGCACCGCAAGGTGCGACTTGGGCCCCACCATGCACACGATGCACGTGGTCTGCCCACCGATGGTCGATTCGGGTGCCTCGTCGTGCACACGGCCGGTGAAGTTGCCCACGTCGGCGAGCGTCAGAGGCCTCTCCGCTGGCATACAACCTTCAGCCGGTGCTGGGGCCGATGGTGGCGCAGGGGCAGGGGGCGAGGAATGGGCGATCATCGGAACGCGCCCTTCACGCCCCGCTTGCCGGCCGCGGCCAGCGCTCTCTGCCGTCGCCCTCTCCACCTCCGCCCACTCCACATCCGCCGCCTCCACCCTCTCCGCCTCCGCCCTCTCTGCCTCCGCTGCTTGCCTGATCGCCTCAGCCTCCTTGGCCTCCGCCTGAGCCCTGGCTGCCCGCGTGGCCTCCGCCTTGGCGGCCTTGAGCGCTGCTACCGGTACCGCCGCTTCCTTGGCCTCCTTTGACGTCTGCACAGCCGCCGCGGCTGCGGCCGCCGCGGCCATCTCCGCCTCCGCCGCCTCCGCTACGGCCGCCTCTGCCGCAGCGATCGCCTCCACGCCCTCCTCAGCCTCAACGGCCTCCGATGCTGACGCCGCTTCTGCGGATGCTGAGCCTGCGTTCGTTGTCTGCGCCCCCTGGCCGCAAATTTCGCACTCGGTGAGCGCGCCGTTGTTGAGAAAGGTGCACCGGCGGCATTCCCACTTGTGTGTGAATCGCCGGTGTGGATCGCCGGTGGCGGGGCCCTGACTCACCTGGGACGTGCCCGCGCCGCTCGACCTGTGCAGGGCCATCGGAACACTGCGCAGCGTGTGCGCAGATGGTGGCAGTTGCGCAAGGATGGCCGGCGGCGGCTGTGTGACCTCGAGCAATGACAGCTTCGACAGGCTGGCTTGCATCTCCATCTCCGCCGCGTGCTTGCCACGCAGCTTCTGGCTCTCCTGCTTGCGCATCGTGTGCAAGCGCTCGCACATCGCCCTTGCCTCCGCCAACACACCCTCGCTCGCTAGCGCGTGGTGCTCCTCGATCGCACCGACCAGGCCCTCGTACTGCGCGGCCGCCATGGCCACACGTAGCGCCTCGTCGGCGGCGGCAGAAGGAGCGGGACCCACGCCGTCCTCGTCGCCAGCCGCCGCCAAAACCTCGTTGTCCGCCTCGGCGCGGACACTCGCGGCCGCTGACGCGTTCGCTACCGGCACTCTCGCCTCGCCCGCCCCTGCCTGCTTGGCTCTGGCTTTCTTGCTCGCTTTCTTCTTCTGCGCCTGCTGCTTGTGCGCCGCCTCCGCCTCCTCCTCAGCCAGCAGAGCCGCAGCGGCAAGCTCGGCTGCCCGCTCGGCTGCCGCACGCTCCGCAATCGACACCGGAGCGACCGCAGCAGGTGCGCGGCGCCTGCTGCGAAGGAATCTTGCCAAGGCGGTGTGGCCCTTTGACTCTGCAACATCGAGGAGTGTGCCCCCTTTGGTTCGCACGTCGGTGCGTGCGCCAGCATGCACGAGCAGCTTGACAATGTCGATCGAGCCCGCGAGACAAGCGGCGTACAGAGGCGTGATACCGTCGATGCTTTGCTGATCGACGGCGGCGTGGGCGGTGAGCAGCAGCCGCACGCAGTCGCTGTGGCCTTCGATGCAGGCGGCGAACAGAGCCGTGATGTTGTCGTTGGATCCGTGGTCGACGGCGGCGTTGGCGGCGAGCAGCTGCCGCACGCAGTCACTGTCGCCTCTGGTGCAGGCGGCGATCAGAGGCGTTTGGCTGGTGTTGGCTGCGTGGTCGACGGCGGCGTGGGCCGCGAGCAGCAGCTGCACGCAGCCGCCGTCGCCTTTGTTGCAGGCGGCGATCAGAGGCGTGGCGCCGTTGCTGCCTGCGTGGTCGACGGCGGCGTGGGCGGCGAGCATCAGCCGCACGCAGTCACCGTGGCCTTCGATGCAGGCGGCGTACAGAGGCGTGGCGCCGTCGCTGTCTGGATGGTCGACGGCAGCGTGTGCGGCGAGCAGCTGCTGCACGCAGTCGACGTGGCCCTTGTAGCAGGCGGCGTGCAGAGGTGTGCGGCCGTCGCTGGCTACCGGGCTGACGACGGCGTGGGCGGCGAGCAGCAGCTGCACGCAGCCGCCGTCGCCTTTGCAGCAGGCGGCGTGCAGAGGCGTTGCGCCGTTGCAGGCTGCGTGGTTGATGGCGGCGAGGGCCGCGAGCAGCAGCTGCGCGCTGTCGCCGTGGCCTGTGCCGCAGGCGGCGATCAGAGGCGTGAAGCCGTCGCTGCCTGCCTGGTCAACGACGGCGTGGGCGGCGAGCAGCAGCTGCACGCAGTTCAAGTTGCCCTTGTTGCAGGCGGCGTGCAGAGGCGTGGTACCCTTGCTGTCTCCCTTGTCGATGGAGGCGTGGGCGGCGATCAGCAGCCGCGCGCAGCCGCCGTGGCCTTCGATGCAGGCGCAGAAGAGAGGCGAGTAGCCGTAGCTGTCTGCCTCGTCGACGGCGGCGTGGGCGGCGAGAAGCAGCTGCACGCAGTCGTCGTCGCCTTTGTAGCACGCGGCGTGCAGAGGCGCGGCGCCGTGGCCGCTTGCCTTGTCGACGGCGGCGTGGGCGGCGAGCAGCTCAATCCTGCACTCAGGGTGCTCGCTGTCGATGAGGACCACAGACTTGTCGCCGCGACGGAACGCTTCGACGATCGCGGCGTCGGCCGCAACAAAGCTGCAACCACTCGACGCGGCCATGGCTTCCGATTACCCCCCGTGAATTCACAAGTACATTTAGTCAGTTTCGTCGCGGTCCACCCGCCCTCACCACAAAGTCTCAAAGGACGGTCAGGGTCAGTAACAATTAATTCACATACCGTACGCACCGCCTCGGCCACATCCACACGAAACACTGCCACGCAGCGGTCGAGTCGCAAGGTGCTGGACTAGCACGGACCTTGACCCCACAAAATTCGCCCCCGCACAGAGAGTGAGAGAACCGTACGACTCTTGGTCAACTTCCCGCCACTTCAGCTGATCAGGGGCGCCGTTGGTGAGCACTTGCATGCTACCTGCCTCTTCAGCTGATCTGGAGCGGCTCATCGACGGTGGACGCCTTGGCAGGCGCATTGGCGGGCGGAAGTGCACCGGCCGCTGCCGCCTGATCGAGGAGTGCGGTCAACTCGGCCTGCGAGAAGCGATTCGGCTTCGCGAGCTCCGCCTCGTACTCGATCAGCTGGAACGTGAACCGGTCGCAGGGCCAGACGGCGTCCCATTTGGGCTTCATCACGTGCGCCGCCTCGAGGAGCGTCAGGTTACGGGTGCGCATGATGTGGGAGAGGACGAAGGCGGGGGAGCGCGAGAGCGAGGCCATGCAGTGGATGAGGACGTGTCCACCCGATGCAAGCACCGCTTCGATCGCCACGGATACCGGTGTGAAGTCTTTCTTTGCATCACCCGCGCAGCGGAGCTTGAGCGGCACCGACTTGTCCGCGACCGTGCTCGTCGACGGTTTGCCTTGGTCGAAGTATTTGCGCTCGTTCGGATCGTCCTCCAAATCGACCTCCATGACAATCACGTCCGGCCCGTAGAAGCCAGTGCGGCATGCGCACTGGGACAAAGCGGAGTTCACCACCATCTTGATGGGTGCACCTTTCGTTGCGGCGAAGAGCTTCTCCTGCGTGTCGATGTCGTGATAGTGCGCCGTCCACACGCCGGGCACGACCTCCACTGGAGGGCAGCCGTGGTCGTGTCCCGGGCGTTGCCAGCCAGTGTACTCCCGGAATGCCTCAAAAGTTGTGGGAGCCATGACAAACACGGGACGTGCGTATGAATACCAAAATTGGGGGAAAATTCCGAAATGGGAAATTTTTGTTAAATAGGGCAGGCACCCACTGCACACCCCAACCCACTCTCCTATTGCGCTCTGCCTCCGCCGCTGCCCCTGCTCACCGCGACGCGATGGTCCCGGGCGCAGCGTCGAGGCTGCCATCGAGGGCCAGCCGCCACGTTCGTAAACGTATTTGTCGTCGCAAGGCCGTCTCACTCATTCTCAAACTCGTTCCTTAGATCCCCAATGGTGTCCTTCAGTTTGTCCAGCTTCGTTGCCAGGTCTCTGTATATGCATCGGTAACAGGATTTGTCCAGCTTTTCTGCCCGTGTTTCGAGAAAGCCCTCGAAATCAGTCGCTGCATCTATTAGGCTCTTCCGGAGAATAGCCGCGAGGCATTTCACCTCTTCTGGCAAAATCTCGCCGTTCTTCAGTGCTGTGCACTTGTCGAACGCATCCTGCAGGTCGACCCGGACGTTGTGAGGGAGAGGCTTGCCCTCGCTCCACTTTTGGCGGGACTCGATCCACCTAGTTATGGCTTTCCCCTTGGTGATGTTCAGAGATTTGGACATCAGCCTCAAGTTGAAGCAATTATACTCGTCGCCGTCGCAGTTCTGGATCTCCTTGATGGGCCTCAGCGCGTTCTGCACGACGACGGCACTGTTCCCGTCGATATGCTTGCATCTTGAGGAGTCGTCCATATATTGAGCTGTTTCAACACATCGTGAAACTCTTGTGTCTGAAGGATCGCGTGCCCCACTAGCTAGCACTCGATGAAGTCGACTTCAGGGACGTACACGTGCCCCTTGGCGTTCGCGACAGCGGGCTTCAGGTTGTTTCCACTGCCGGTGTCGTCGCATCCGATGCCGGTACATGTATCCACATTCGGGACGCGAAGAACAATCACAAATCCTCAAATTTCCCGATTTTGGAAACTAGATCTCAAGTCAAGGCAAGTCAAGTCAGATCTCGCCAGTCCTGCAGCTCCGTCCAAAATCTTTTATTGTCACCGTTATGCATGGGTTTGCTGGATGAGCCGGCAACGGCACTCAGCCGTCTCGTCCATTTTTGGGAGGCTCAAGCTGCCGAAACCACTCAAAAGTGGCCGAGGTGCCGCGCCGCACCTCGAGCTCGTACTGCTTCTGTCGACGGCGGCGCTCCTGATGAGCCTCGCCATCAGGGCGGCCCGAGTTGTGAATCGCGTCCAGGAATGCAGATGCGGCGCGGCTGTGCTCGTCAAAGCGGCCCTCGACGGCGAGATACGATCCTCCGGTGGCCGCAGCGAGGGCCGCGTACCTGTGATGAGGGGTGCAATCAGAGGTCATTAGTGGCCATTAGAGATACGATCCTCCGGTGGCCGCAGCGAGGGCCGCGTACCTGTGATGAGGGGTGCAATCAGAGGTCATTAGTAGCCATTAGAGATACGATCCTCCGGTGGCCGCAGCGAGGGCCGCGTACCGCTCGCGCTGCGAGACCTATGTGGGGAGAGGCGCAGGTGGTGAGCGGTTGCATGCAGAGGGCCGCGTGGCGCTCGCGTGGCTCGACCTAGGGCCATCAGAGGGCCATTAGAGGGCCATTAGGGGGTACTCAGAGGGTCCTCATGGGGACATCAGAGGGCCATCAGGGGTCTGCGCACTTGGCCGAGGACGACAACGTGCCACTCGACATCATACCCAGCGGCGTGCAGGTCGTTCATCAGAGGATCCATCCCACGCAACCCAGCGTACTGTGCAGGCGAGAGGGTATCGTGTCCGTCGGTGATGACGATGCAATCAAGTCGCACTCAAGTCGCATTCAAGTCGCAATCAGTACTTGTGCAGGCGAGAGGGTATCGTGTCCGTCGGTGATGACGATGAGACGGAGCTTGCCGCCCGCTGGCCGGTAGCGGCCAAGCACGTCCTGCTGAATCATGTGCCATAGGTACGTGCCACCTGATGAGCCATCCCATCCGAGCGAGATGAGTTCCGTCATCATCGGAGGTGACTCCTCTCTCGGAGCGAGAACCTGATGAGGGATGCAATCAGAGGCCATTAGAGCGCCATCGGGTGCGCCTCGAAGAGAAATTTACCGATGAGGGATGCAATCAGAGGCCATTAGAGCGCCATCGGATGCGCCTCGAAGAGAAATTTACCGATGAGGGATGCAATCAGAGGTCATTAGAGCGCCATCGGGTGCGCCTCGAAGAGAAATGTACCGTAGGCGCGGCGCCAAACTTGAGTACGGTATGCAATCAGATGCAATCAGAGGTCATGCAATCAGAGGTCATTAGAGCAATGTACCGTAGGCGTGGCGCCAAATTTGAGTACGCGCGTAGGGCCGCGCAGCAACGGTCCCATCGTAGAGAGCACGCGCTTGCCTTCGTCGAGCAGCGTGCTGCCCCAGCTGCCGCCCCATCCACTGCCACCGCCGTCGCCGTCGCCGCCGCTGCCGCTGCCGCTGCCGCTGCCGCTGCCGCTGCTGCTGATGCTGATGCTGCCGCGCATGGAGCCGGAGTCGTCGAGGTAGAGGACCGTCTCGATGCCGCACACGTCCACCGGCGACGCCACCGCATCGAGCACCGATGGTACCGACTGGAGCAAATGGCCGGCGAGCATGAAGCCCGGGTGGCGAGCCTTGGCGAGAGCGCTGCCGGCGACCGGCGCGACGGTCTTGGCGACGCCCCACGCTGCGCGTGCAAACGCTCCGACCACGCTCGCACCGCCGCCGCTCGGCAGTTGGGCGGGAGGCATGGCGTCGTCGGATGGCGAGGTGAGGACGATGGCCGAGGCGTCGCGCTGGGCATTCCACAGCTCCTCAGTGTAGCCGAGGCCGTGCTGCGCGGCACCCCGCTGCGAGGCCGTCAGCTCATCCCAATTCTGCAATGTCGACATCGGCGCGTGGCGCGAGCCATCCCAGCTCTCGGCCGACCAGCCGAGCGCTGACCAAGCTGCGCGCTCGTCGGTTGGCAGAGCGCCCCAGGATGTGCGCCGGCTGACTTCGAGGTGTGGATGACGTACGAGGCTGGAGAGCGTTTGGCGGTGGGCGTATAAATAATTGTGACGAGGAAGGCGATGCCCGAGCCGTGGGCGTGCGAGAAGGCCGAGGCGTGCGAGCAAAGCGGCCATTTCACGGCGTCCCTCGGAAAAACTGTTCCTTGGTTTCTTACCGGTATTTTGGGAATGTGTTCTTCGCCCACCTGTTTACGACGGTGGGGGTATTTGCAGTTTTTTGTCTTCGTGTTCCGATTACCGGGTAGAAGTGAGTCCGGAGAGGCCGCTGCCCAACGCAGCACCGATGGCGGACATCCGACGCGAGCGATCGGTGCGTGAGCCTCAGGAGACCCAATTCGTCGGGCTGACAGGCGCCATACTCCGCGCGGTCGAGATCTGCGGCGCAGTCCTTGTGCGAGCTTGGGACGCAATCCTGCGCCTCGGGACCAAGTTTCCGTCAGCAATGTGGGCTGGAACTGATGCAATCCTGCGCTTCGGGTTCGAGTTCGAGGTCGGCTTTATCGCGCTGTTCGCGCTCGTGATCTTCATCGGATCTCGCTACGAGACGGTTTTTCTCCTCTTCAAATCGAAGCCTGGAGAGGCGATCGAGTGGGAGCTCGTCCTGTGCGTCACGCTGCTCATCGTCTTCATCGGCCTTCCGCTGCTGCCGCTGGAGACGCACATACGTGAGCAGAAGTTGCCCGCATATCTCCTGTACGCGATGGTGCTCGTCCTCATCTTCTCGTTCATCATCTTCGACACGTCCGTGGGCCTCGTCGATCTGCTCGACGACGGCAACTTCACCAAGTACGACATCGAAGAGCGCAAGGAGAACTTGCTCGTAAGCGTCCTCAATATCGTCCTCATCATGAGCATCGCCCAGATCTTCTACCTTCGCACCCGCCTCCAGTGCGTCACAGCGCCCGTCACAGCGCCCTCTCTTCAACCCAGCCACACCCACAGCATGGGGGCACCTCTAGTCCCTGCCTTCTCAGCACTGCCTCTAGACCCTACCCTCTCAGCACCGCCTCCGCACCCACACTTCCCACGAAGCCCCTTCCCCCCACCACACGTGGCAGGATCACTCCTCAGATGGACCTTGCCATAGAACAGGCCTTCGGCCTCAAACGCATCGAGGAGCTCCACGCGAGGTGGTCCGGCAAATCGAGTAGCATCGAGGAGAAAGAGGTGCTCATCGAACGTGAGGCGTCCAGCCGTCGGCTCGGCTTCGGTCTGGACCAGACGAGCAACTCGCTCGACCACAACCCAAATATGGTCGTCGAGGTGGACCCCACAGGACCGGCCGCCTCCGAGCTGCAGGCGGGTGACATCATCATCGCTGTCGACGGCGAACTGCTCAACGGCCGCAAGTTCATCGAGCACTCGTCCATCAAACCCGTCCAGTTTTCCATCCCGAACCCTTCCATTCGGCTGCAAATCAAGCGGCTGCGTGCGGCAAGCGGGCCTGCCTCAGGCACGACTCCTCAGGCACCAAGCGTCAGGCGATCTCAGAGCCCGAAGGTGAAGCGGCTATGATCACCCATGTGTGGGAGAATCGGCATGAGCCCGCGTGTGGGAACATGGGGGCAGAGCCACAGAGGGCAGCCAACTTGCTGATTCGCCGTTCGAGTTTGCGCGCATGGTGCTTGCACGGAGCAGCGTTGGCGGCCTTGAAGCGGCCTTATGGCGTTTGAAGGAGTTGCAGTTGCGATGTGGGCTCGCGGCTGGAGGCCTGGCATAAGGCCACTCTGAAACCTGTCTCTTTTACGACGAATTCGATCTGTTCCAAAAACTGTTGACGTCCCCGCCCTTAATTTGTTTGTTCCGAGTTGCGTCGGTGTCAGCGGTGCGAGTTAGTGTGCCGCAATTCACATGAACAATCTCCCCCGCGTGTGACAATCGTGAGACGCGCTTCATGAAGGCCACCTCGTGCCTCGTGCTTCTCCTTCATTGTGCGGCTGCTGCGGCGCTGGCCAGCACATCGGTCTTGGCAAAGGCTCTGTCGAAGCCCCGACCTGTGATCGTGCACGTGTACGATGCGCGCCCTTCCGAGCTCCTGCCGTATGCCATCGAGGACGTTTCGATGGCCTGCCGAGAGTCGGGCGCGACCGCCGTGCTGGTCGGGCCGGAGCTCGTGGAGTGCTTTGCAAAGGAGCAGGAGTCCGCGCGCGGCAATTTCCCCGGGCCCCTACCGGTGATTGTCGACACCGCTCTCCGAGACATGGGCACCTCTCCCGAGGAGCTCTGCGAGGGTGCCAAGACCCTCGGTGCGTCCGCCATCGGCCTCCGGTACTACACGGGCGACTACCCGGACGCGACTGAGCTGGAGGCGGCGCTCCAGAGGGCCGTCGCCGCCGCCGAGGCGTCCAGCCTCACCACCATCCTGCTCGGAGAGTTTGGGGCCGATGGCGACGAGGGCGTGGCGGGTGCATCTGCGATGGCCTCGAGTGTCGGCGCGGCAGCGGCGCTGACTAAAGGGAACGAGCAGGGCGGCGCGCCGGCGTTCGGCTGCTGGCGCGGGAGCGAGGACGAGCTGCAGCGCCTACGTGCCTGCGGCGTGGACGGCCTCATCATCAAGAATGCGTGCCGCGGCGATGTGGGGCGTGGAGCTCACCTGAAGCTCCCCTCACCCGCAGCTGTCCTGGTGACGAAACAGGTGATTGCGATTGATGACGATGGACGTTCGCGATGGATGAGTGAGTGTGATTGAGGAATGTGTCTGATCACGGCTGAGTCTGACTGAAGGCACGCCCCTGTGGCGCGCTTCACACCTGGCTTCACAGGTCAAGGCAGCCCTTAGCAAGGGTAGCAAGAGTGTCTGGGCAGGCGCGGGTGGCGTCGGCTTGGCGAGCGACGGCGGTGATGTGACGCGCCGAGCCGATGACTATTTCAATAAGCGTGGACCGAAGTAAAACGCGTAGCGCGCCTATTTACGTTGTGGGGGACTTAGTGGACGAGAACCGCCCAACGACACCGTTAAGAATATAAGATATATTAAGACACCAATCTTCCAAACCTGTTAAGTACTAGGGGGCGTTGCGGGCTTCGGCTTGCCTGACTTGGGTTTGCTCGGCGGCGGCGCACCCTTCGGCTTCGCCGGCCGTTGGCTGACCTTGCGACGTGCGCCGCCGCTGCGGCTGTTGCGGCCGTTGCGGCCGTTACTTGAGCCTCGGCCCGCCTGCGCGTCAGCCGTGTTCGTCAGCGCCCGCCACCACCCCCACCAACGGCCGCTCTCCTCCCCTGAGCTTGGTGCCCCGCGCCTGCCACCGGTGGGCTGCTTCGGCCGCTTGGGTTTGCCTAATTTGGGTTTGCTCGGCGGCGGCGCACCCTTCGGCGTCAACGGCCGTAGGCTGACCTTGCGACGTGCGCCGCCGCCGCGGCTGTTGCGGCCATTGCGGCCGTTACTTGAGCCTCGGCTCGCTTTCGCAGCCTGCGCGTCAGCCGTGTTCGTCAGCGCCCGCGCCTGCGCGAGCCGGGTCGTTCCACCAGAGGCCATCAGAGGTCATCAGAGGTCATCAGAGGCCATCATAGGTCATCAGAGGCAATCAGAGGTCATCAGGGGCCATAAGGCAGCACCTGAGCGAGCCGGAGCGTTTGCACCAAAAGAAGGACGAGGGCCACAGGAGGCGCGAGCTCAATCGAGATGCGCCCGAGCTCATTCGAGATGCGCCCCAAGCTTGCGCCAAAGCCCTGCAGCGGCGCGCCGAGTTGGGCGGCGGCCTCGGCTCCCCCGGCGGCCATCACGTCCGAGAGCAACACCCTATTATGGTAATATGGACGGAGAAAAGACCGGAGGAGGTCAGAAGGCACTCAGAAGGCACTCAGAAGGCACTCAGAAGGCACTCAATATGCAATGAACACCTTGAGAACGCGAAGACGAAGAGAAGGCCAGCGAGGGCGTCGGCGATCTCCTTCGCGCCAGAAGGCAGCGGGCGACGCAGCAGCCCCTCAGCGCCCAGCAGCAGCATCTGCCATCCGTCGAGGCCGGGTACCGGTAGGCTGGGCACCAAACAGCGAGGGAGAGAGAGGGTGAGAAGCGACCCGACCCAAACTCGAGTTTAGTCAGTGTGGTCGATGAGAAAGGAGGGCAATCAGCATGCACTCCGAGAGCACTCCGAGAGCAATCAGCCGCAATCAGAGCGCAATCAGCATGCACTCCGAGAGCACTCCGAGAGCAATCAGCCGCAATCAGAGCGCAATCAGCATGCACTCCGAGAGCACTCCGCACCTATTGACCACAGCGAGGTTGAGGGAGAGGATGGCGCCGAATTCGAGTAAGTTGAGGACGTCGAGCGTCGCGAGGTCTGCGCCTGATGAGGGAGGCCCTCGGATGCAATCAGCATGCACTCCGTATGCAATTCGAGGCAATCAGCATGCACTCCGAGGCGCACGCACCCATCCGAGCGATGCCCAACGGACCCTTAATGAGGGAGGCAATCAGCATGCAATCAGAGCGCAATCAGCACGCAATCAGAGCGCAATCAGCACGCACCCATCCGAGCGATGCCCAACGGACCCTGCAGCTGCGCCGGCGGAGATGCAGATCTCGCGCCGGGAGATCTCGTGCCGGGGCGCATACCGCTCAGAAGGCTCTCGAAGGCGGAGCTCAGCCCAGATAGAATCTCGCGCGCATCTCGCCAGACGGCGCGCGCCGCCTGCTGCACCGCAGGTAGCGGCGCGAGTGGTACGCGACGCACGGAGATGCCGTTACGCGACGACAACTCGACTCCAAGCGTCCTCTGTGGGGAAGCAGAGGGTGGCAGCCTCACTGTCATCAGCGGCAATCAGAGGTCATCAAGCAGCACCTGAGCGAGGCCGAGGGTTGGCACCCTCAATGTCATCTCCCGTCCGTCTCGCTCGATGAGGGTGTCAAAGGGGGCGCGAGCGCCCACTGCGGCGCGAATGGCTTCGACCGACGCCTCAATTGACGAAATCGGGGCCACCTCGAGTGACGAAACCGGAGCCGCTTCGAGTGACGAAATCGGAGCCGCCGCTGCCGCCGCCGTGCCGCCGCGAGCGCTCACGGGAGAGCCTGCCGTACCGGTACGTGTGCGCGCTGTCGTGGGCGGCGCTGTCGTGATCGGCGCTGTCGTGGGCGGCAAGGCGCCTGCCGTACCGGTACCCGCCACCGTACCCGCCATAGCGCGCCTGACGGTGGGCGCTGCGGGACTGTGCGCTGGGATGGGCACCGCGGGAGCGCTGTTTCGGGCACCGAGGGGCATGCCGGGCCGTTGGAGCTTCACATTCACATTCACAGACCCGATGCTCAGAAGACGATCGCCTGGATGGAATCCGGCAGCCTCGGCTGCGGAGGAGGGGAGCACGCGGCTCACCACGACCGGCTGCTCGACGGGTAGGGGCACCCCGAGTGTCCCGGCCGCGGCCACGAGCAGTGTGAACGAGAGGATGACGTTCGCAACCACGCCTGCGCCGACGACGAGAGCTCGCTCGCGCAGCGGTCGGTTCTCTAGCAGATCGGGCCCGTCCTCGACCTGTAGCGCCGGATCGAGTGGCTCGCCCGGCTCGAGCAGCTTGCGCTCCTCGAGCTGCGTGCGGTTCAGCAGCCGCGGGAAGCTCACGTAGCCGCCAATGGGCAGCGCGCGCAGGGTGTACGAGATGCCGTTGGCCGCGGTCTTCTTGAGCAGCGGCGGGCCGAAGCCGATGGAGAACTCGGACACGCGGATGCCCTGCCAGCGTGCGGCCGCAAAGTGCCCTAGCTCGTGGATCACCACGACGGCCGTCAGCGTGGCCAGCCCGGCGATGGGCGCGAACTGAGCGGGCAGGCCGATGGCGAGTGGAGGGCGGCTGCGCCGCGGCAGCCGCGAGGGTGGGCGGTGGTGCGGCAGCGGCGGCTGGAGCGATTGTCTCAACAACGGCTGAAGTGGAGAGTGAAAGGAAAGAACGGCGATGAGGACTGCGGAACTGGCTGCCGACATGATCGTGAATGGGTGGTTACGCATCTGAAACTTGATCAGGTAAATTATCTGATCGTGGAAGAAGCCATGTGCTAGAAATCGCAGCGAGAGCAGGTTTTGATCGCCGCTGACGTGTCGACGAGTGGGGATTCTCTTGCCCAGAATGGAGACCATCTTTTCCTCTCTCCTCCCCTCTCTGAGAGCAGTATGTGCAGGCGGAGCTCAAGACGACCTCGAGACCCTTCGCCGGTCGCTCGTACCGGAGTCGTCTTGAGCAAGACGCCCTCGATGGGGACGCACGTTCTGGTAGGTCGCACACAGAGCACGGTGAACCCCGCCGACCCCAAGGTGCTTCAGGACGGCGAGCAGTTTGGCAGCCCATCTGGCTCCCCTCCATCGGTGAGGGTGCGCGTGTGCGTGCTGAATATCTACGAGGTCAACGCGCAAGAACGTACGTGGCAAGGCAAGATTCATCTGGAAGCGTCCTGGCACGACCCGACACTGTGGCGTGACAAGCGAGAGCACGAGGAGTGGCCGGACCCGGACGCGGATCTCTGGCCGCAGCAGTGCCCGTTTGTTGCGGGCCAAAATAAGCGCTGGACGCCGCGGCTGGAGATTGAGAACTGTCGTCGGGATTTTTCACGAGAGACGTGGTTTAAGGTTTACTACAAGGGCAAGCAAGTCGACGAGGAGGGTCGCGAGAGGATCATTCATCTCGACTGGCCGGTGGTCGAATACAATCTGGTGATCCGCGGCATGTTCACGTTCGAGTTCCAGCCCCACAGATTCCCCTTTGATGTGCAAGAGCTGCCCGTGAGGGTCCGTAGCAATCGAAGTATCCCCTCGAAAGACGCATCGAGCACGAGCGAGTCGGTCCGGCACTTTGCTCACATTTGCCTCGACGAGCGCAAAGGTCATCCTTCCAAGGTTCTGAGCCACTGATGGCACTGCTGGCCATTGATGGGCATTTCCCCTTGTTTGCCTCCTTCATGCCCTCTCTCTCTCTCTCTCTCTCTTGAAGCACGGCAACCTGCTCGCGGGCGCATGGGATCGAATGGCACCTTATGTCGCCTGATTGCACTCCCTCATTAGGTACTGAAGCACGGCAACCTGCTCGCGGACGAATGGGATCTCGACGGTACACTTTGGCTGAGTGAGGGGAGGACGTTGCAGCGCTCGCACTTCGAGTACCCAGTCGTTGAGTTCAAGGTGAACTCGAAGGCAACGAATTGCCGCTAGTGCAACGGATTGCCATTGACGAATTGCCGCTAGTGCAACGGATTGCCATTGACGAATTGCCGCCAGTGCAACGGATGGCCATTGACGAATTGCCGCTAGTGCAACGGATTGCCATTGACGAATTGCCGCTAGTGCAACGAATTGTCGCGAGTGCAACGGATTGCCGCTGAGCAGGCGTCCAGTTTGATTGCCGCTGATAGTAACGCCTCCCTCCTCAGGTTCGGCTCCACTGAAGATGATTGGCACTGATGAGCTTCTGATGAGCCTCTGATGACGTCTGATGGCCTCCCTCCTCAGGTTCGGCTCCACCGGCGCGCCGGCTTCTACGTGTACTCAATCTGGCTGCCCAACTTTCTGCTCGTGACGCTCGCCTTCCTTGTGCTCAAGCTCGAGCCTGAGGAAGTTCAAGATTACGACCGTGAGATGATCGATCATCCTAACTTCCGCTTTGATCGTCAACCGCTCGTCAATGAGCGCGTGACGCTCGTCACCACGCTGCTCCTCGCGTCGGCCGGTTACCGTGCCAACATCGATCTCCCGCGCACCCCGACGTTCTCCTGGCTCGAAGCCTACCTGCTCGTGTGCATCGGCGCACTCTTCTTGCTAGCCCTCTTCTCCTATGGTCCGCTGATGACCTCTGATGACCTCTGATGGCCTCTGATGGCCTCTGATGACCTCTGATGACTTCTTACGAGTACAACCTGTGATGACCTCTGATGAGCAGAAATCTTCGGCAAAGCCAAGCTCGAAACCGACAACATCCTGAAAATTTCGGCGCCCTTCCTCGTCGTTCTGGGTATCTGGGGCATCTGCAGAGATCAGCTTGTGTACCAATGCAGACTCTCCTTTGCCGGCACGAATACTCTCTTATTTACGTGCGTCTTCTGGCTGATCGCTATCATCGGTCTTGCGCTCTGGCACCAAACAACCGACACCATCCTGAGCATGGCGGGGCCCTTTCTCGTCGTCCAGGGTATCTGGTGCATCTGCCGGGCTCAGCTTGTGTCGAAAAGGTTTACTGCGATCTTCTGGTCGATCGCTCTCTTCGGTCTTTGGGCCTGGCACCGTCAGTCCGATTTCTTGGTCTCGACGGTGCGGAAGAGTATCGACAGCCCGGCCGAATTCTGCTTCTTTCTTTGGATCGTGCTCAACATCGTCTTCTTCCTCCTCTACTGCGAGCGCTGCAGCTGGCTGCAGCCGCAGCCTCACAGCACACCCGAGGATGGGTGTTTCCTCGAGCCGCCGAGGCCGATCACGTCAGCCCTCGAGATCGCAAACGGGCCGATGGTAGCCGGGGCGCTCGCACTGTCGCCAGCCCCGCAAGCACGAGCGGCGACCTCGCCAGCGCGCGGGGGGGTCAGCCGGTGACACGCCCAACGGGGACACGCCCATTACGGCGCCACGTGTGCCCAAGACGGCGCCATCTGTGTCGCCGGTGACACGTCCAACGCCACGTGCGCCGCGAGATCCGTGCGGTCCACCAAGGGAACACCAACACGATGGCATGTGCACACGTGCTTCTCTTACACTGTAGTGTACCATGCACGTCGCGCTTCGGGGGTCTGTCATGTTTTGCTTCGTGGGCTGACGGCGGTGTGCGCCTATCGGCGAATCGGCCGGCGCGGGGTTCTTCTTCTTGCGATTGGGGACTCGGCGTCGGGTGTGGACTGAGTGAGCGGGCAGAACAGTCCGGCGCAGCGCTCGGTGCGGGTCGGAAGTTCCGTCTTCCGAGCTTCCGTGTTCCGACCGTCGGAGGTCCCGTTCGGTTCGCATATCCGCTTTATTTAACATCGTATCGTATTTAATTTTGTTATCCGGATACGACCCAACACCTTCACGAACATGAGTGGCTGAGAAGCGAGCTGCCTGTCCCGTCTGGAAACGGCTTCAAACGTTAACGTGTAAACTGAGTCGCAGGTCGTTCTTGGTGGCGTACTTGGTGGCGCCTTTAACGACTCGACATGTATTGTGGAATCTGCCGTGGCGGGCTTGGATGACTGGATGCCGCGGCTGCGCATAGTATTCACACAACAGTCTTGTTCTCAGCTCGGCGCCAGTCCGAGCCCTCCTCCTCCCACGTGCTCAGCTCGGCGCCAGTCCGAGCCCTCCTCCTCCCACGTGCTCAGCTCGGCGCCAGTCCGAGCCCTCCTCCTCCCACGTGAACCAGTCAAGCCACTCGTCGGAGCCATCAGGGAGCACGATGCGTGCCTGGAACATGCCGTCGACGAGCATCACGACCACCTGCGACGCGATCCAGCTTGGAGGACTCTCCTCCTTGACAGCCACCTCCACTTCGATCCAGTCGCCCTCTCGAGGCCAGACCCACCCCGCGGGCGGCCGAGGCCGTGCAGGCGGCTGCGGCTCGGCAGCCTTCTGCTTCTTGGCTGTCGTTGTCTCTCCCGTGATCGCCCCTCCTGCCGCCCTCGCCACATCGCGCCCCTCGGCGGTCAGGCTGTACTTTGCGCCCTCCTGAGTCCAGAGCGGCACCGCAAAGTTCTTCTCCTTACCGAGAACGGTCACCACGTCAGAGCGCTTCCACTCTCGCACCCTAGCAACCCGTGTGAAAAGATCGTCGCGATCTTCCACCCCAGCGCACAGCGCGCTGAAGATGTCACGCCGCAGAGAGCCTTCCCGTGGAAGGGCCGCCGCGTCGTCGTCCCCCCGCGTCCGCTTGGCCGCCTTGGACTCCTTGGCCTTCTCGGCCTCTCTCGCGGTGGCAGCTGCGACCTTTGCGGCCTTCTCGGCCGCCTTGGCCGCCTTAGCCTCCGCCTTGGCCGCCGCCTCCGCCGCCGCCAGCTCGGCCGCCGCAAGGAGCTCCTCCTCGTCCACCGCGAGCTCCTCCTCGTCCCCCTCTCCGCCCAATTGATAGGACGTCTCGCCTACCTTGCACTTGAACCCGAAGGGCGCGAGCGCGAGCCAGTTCGTATTGTCGACGAGCACGAGCTTCGGGCGCAGCTTCGCGGCGCCCACTCGCACCGCGATCTCGCTGTAGATCTCGCTGTAGACCTCGTACGTGACGATCGGCATCGTCTTGCTCTTGGCATGCCGATCAAGGACGGTCACATCCCACCAGCCGTCATTGTGCCACAGCTCGCAGGCGACGCCGCGCCTGAGCCGGTTCGCGAAGCCAGTGACCTTGGGAGGCACAGGGCGCACCCACGTGGCCGCGAGGCCTTCTTCGACCAGCGGCTGCCCAGCGTCGTCAAGGAGCTCATCGTAGCGCACGCTCAGTTTCGTCAAGGAGCTCGCACGCTCGCGAGCTGCGACGGAGATCTCGCGAGCTGCGGCGGAGATCGCTTCGGACGCCTTCGCGGCCGCGGGGGACTCTTGTGACGCGGGCGCATCGGCGCTCGGCCGACTGGATGGGATCACAGGCTCGAGCGTCGTATCGGGCACTGGCTCGGCCTCCGCGAGCGTCGTATCGAGCACTGGCTCGGCCTCCGCGAGCGTTGTATCGGGCGCCCTCACGGTCGCCGTGTCGGTCGAGGGGGCCGAGGCGGAGGCCGCCCCACCGCTCACGCGCCGCGAGCGTTTCGAGGGAGAGAGCGACTCGCAGTGCGGTGCCTCGGCCATCGCCGCCTCGCTCCCCAATCCAGCTTTGCTACCGGTAACAGTGCCCCCCTCTTCCCCCTCGTCCCCCTCCACAGTGTCGACCGAGACGACGGTCGCCGTGTAGCGCGATCCGTGCAGGCCGTCATCGTGCATGAGGACCTCGACGCGGGCGCCCTGGTGGAGCCACGCAGGCCTCGCCGACGGTGCGTCGGGGCTCTCGAGACTCGCGAGACCCCCATCCGAGACCCCCACCGACGACGAGAACAAGTACTGCTGAAAGAGGATGAGCTTGCCGATGGGGTGGTTGAGGTGCCAGCCGCCCTTGTCGGCGCCATTGCCGCGGGACACGCCAAACTTCGAGGCCGCCTCGTCTTTGAGCGCGACGAGATCGTCCGCGATCGATACGGCGCGGCCCTCAAACGCCAGGCCGTAGCCATGCAAGTACACGCCTCGGCCGCTTGCAAGCTCCTCAACGCGCTTCATGGTCGTGTCGGCGTTCAGCTGGGAGACCTGGCCACGCAGCCACACCTCGAACCGCTCCATCCACTGGTGCGCACGCGACAGCGCCGCGCGCTGCGCTTCGGTGAGCCGCTCGGGCTCTGCCTTTTGCTTCTTTGCTGCATTCTGCTTCATTGAGGCCGCTGAAGCGCTTGCCTGCTTGGTGCTCTTCGGGGCAAACCGCATCTGCTCCGCCTCGGTTTCCAAGCCCAACGCGACGAGCATGCGCTTGTTCTCGGCGATTTTCTTCAGGCGCTCCAGCTCATAATCTGACAAGTCCATAAGCATTCCGGAAGGTGTGGCCCGCTTTCTTTTGCCGTTGGAGGGCGATCGAAGCTTTTTCGCGGGCCTCTCTTTCACATCTCTAAAGTCAGCTCAAAGATGTTTTTTTAACGGTGCTTATCCAGAGCTTAAAGGTAGTTTCTAAACTACCCATAAACTACGGTCGGTACCTTGTGTGTCGATTCAACTGACCCTTTCTCAAACTACCTAAGATGAGCCTGCACGTTCAGTCTAATCTTCCTTCTCAAAAGAAGAAGCTAGGAAATAGTGATAGAGGTCTCAGCTGATCTGCCCGAGCGCGCCCAGGAGCACGCGCGTGAACTCGCCGTAGCTCACGCGCTCATGCGTGAGCCGGCCGAGGGAGGCAAGCAGCGCGTTCACCTCCGCGTCGCTCCGATGCAAGCCGAGGCTCAGGAGTACCAGCTCGATCTCGGCACTCGAGATCGAGTCGGTCGAACTATCCGCGAAGAGCTCAAAGGCGGCGCGCGCCTCGCCCGAGAGATTCGCCGAGATATTGCCCGGGATCAGAGCCCCCGTTCCGGCGAGGTTCGTCACTGCGGCGTGCGCGGTCGCGGGGACGCCATCAGTGCTGGCGAGGACGCCATCGGTGCTGGCGAGGACGCCATCAGTGCTGGCGAGGACGCCATCGGTGCTGGCGAGGACGCCATCGGTGCTGGCGAGGACGCCATCGGTGCTGGCGAGGACGCCATCAGTGCTGGCGAGGACGCCATCAGTGCTGGCGAGGACGCCATCGGTGCTGGCGAGGACGCCATCAGTGCTGGCGAGGACGCCATCGGTGCTGGCGAGGACGCCATCAGTGCTGGCGAGGACGCCATCGGTGCTGGCGAGGACGCCATCAGTGCTGGCGAGGACGCCATCAGTGCTGGCGAGGACGCCATCGGTGCTGGCGAGGACGGCACAGAGGCGGCTGAGTGTCTCCGAGCTCACGATGACCTCCGCCAAGGGCTCTGCTTCGGAACTTGAGGCGCCGCCGATTGTACCAGCAGCGGGGAAACCACCAGTGGGGAAACCACCAGTGGGGAAACCACCAGTGGGGAAACCACCAGTGGGGAAACCACCAGTGGGGAAACCACCAGTGGGGAAACCACCAGTGGGATAGCCGTCTGTGGGGAAACCGTTTGGAGGGCGAGCAGCGAGGCCGAGGGCGGCCAGCAGGGGCTTCAGCTGGCTAATGGGGGGGCTCATTAGGCCGAGAGTGGCCTGGATGACGTGTGGAACGTCCGCCACTGGGACACCGGCGCAGCTGAAGCCGCCACCGAAGCCCCTGTTCACACCGAAGCCCCTGTTCACACCGAAGCCCCTGTTCACACCGAAGCCCCTGGCGCCGCTGCCGCCATTGGACACCAGATTCGCCAGAGCGACGGCTGCGTAAGCCTTGGCTTGAGCGTCGCCGTCGCGAGCCAGCGCCGCGAGCGCCTCGATGCCACCCGCCGCCGCGATGGCCTCCAGGTGAGTAGACTTGCCGTGTGAAAGGTACGCGAGCGCCGCGGCTGCGTACGCCCTCCCTTGCGCGTCGCCCTCGCCAGACAGCGCCGTGGTGAGCGTCTCTATGCCGCCTGCCGCCACAATCGCCGGATGGTGGGCCTGCGCGCACGCCAGGCTCGCCAGCGCGCCGGCCGCGTTGACCCTCCCTTGAGCATCGCCATTTCGAGCGAGCACCACCAGCGTCTCGATGCCGCCTGCCGCCGCGATCGCCTCCCGAAAGGCATCATCGGTCGCCAGGTTGATCAACGCTCCAGCGGCGTACGCTTGCCCTTGGGGCTCACCGTGGCGAGCCAGCGCTACCAGCGCCTCAATCCCGCCCGCCGCTGCAATCGCCGTCCGGTTCGCCTCGTCGAGCGCGAGGTTCGTCAAAGCCCCACCGCTGTTCGAGGCGCCCTGCGCGTTGGCGCCGTCGCACGCGAGCGTGACGAGCGCCTCGATGGCGCCTGCCGCCACGATGACCTGACGGTTCGCCTGCACGCACGCCAGGCTGCCCAGCGCGCCAGCCGCGTTGGATTTGCCTTCCGCGTCGCCGTCACGAGCGAGCTCGACGAGCGCCTCGATGCCGCCCGCCGCACCGATCGCTTCCCGAAGGGCATCCTCCTGTGCCAAGTTGAGCAGCGCCCCAGCGGCATTCGTCTTGCAGAGGGTGTCGCCTTCCAAATTGGGGAGATCCGGTTGCCTAATTAGGAGCGCCACGAGTGCCTCGATGCCGCCCGCCGACGCGATCGCGGAGCGACCCTCACCTGATGAAGGAGGCAATCAGCACGCACTCAGAGAGGCACGCAGCATGCAATCAGGCCGCCGCAATTGCGGAGCGACCCTCACCATCGAGGGCCTGATGAAAGAGGCAATCAGCATGCAATCGCGGGAGCGACCCTCACCATCGAGGGCCTGATGAAAGAGGCAATCAGCATGCACTCGCGGGAGCGACCCTCACCATCAAGGGCCTGATGAAAGAGGCAATCAGCATGCAATCGCGGGAGCGACCCTCACCATCGAGGGCCAGAGTCGCCAATGCGTGCGCCGCCCTCGCCTGACCCTCCACGTCGCCCCCTCGAGTGAGCGCGACGAGGCCAGAGGCCACCGCAGAGGCCGTGCCGGCGTCGAGGCCGTCGGCGGAGGCCAGGGCTGAGGGGGAGAGCGCTCGGGACGGCGCTGAGGTGGGGAGCGACGGCCATTCAAAGCGCCGTCCCGAGCGCTGGCCTCTGGCAGAGGTGGAGGTGGAGGTGGAGAGCGACCTCTGCCAGCCCTGCCGCGCCAGATTAGGATTGTCAGACAGAGTTTCCATATTAGGATTGTCAGAATTAGTTGCCAGATTAGGATCGGTAAGCCTTCGCCTCGATCGAACCAACAACATGCTTGTCATCGCCTCAAGCTCTTCGCTGGCGCGTTGGGCGCCGTCAGGACTAGCTCTGCCGTCACCTCCGGCGCCATCGGAAGGAGAGCTCGCCTCAAAGGCGCGCATGGCGAGCTCCAATCGAGCCACAGCCGCGGGCGGAAGCGGACGCGCACACGCGAGCGCCGTGCGCGCCGTAATGAGCGCATCGATCTCCGAGTCGGCATGCGGGGGCGGTGGCAGCGGCGGCGCGGCGCACAGCTGCAAGAAGTGCGAAAAGGAGAGCAGCGCGGCGGGAGGAGCGGTTGCGGCGGCGCTAGCGCTGCTGCCGACAACCACGGCGGCGGTCTCTAAGGGGCTCGCGTCGTGATGGGCGGTCTCAAAGGGGCCCGCGTCGTGATGGGCGGTCTCAAAGGGGCCCGCGTCGTGATGGGCGGTCTCAAAGGGGCTCGCGTCGTGATGGGCGAGGGCCGCCGCATGCCGCTGCGCGTGGGCGAGCACGCGGCTCCACTCTGCATGCGGCAGGTGACGAATCTCTAAAGCTCCGAAGACGAGATCGAGCTCCGAAGGCCGCACGTACCCCTCGCGCGCGCCGTCGTGGGCGCCGTCGAAGAGGGCGAACGCGGTGTGCAGCGCCGCGAGCGGCGCCGTGCCGAGCGGCGCACACAGCGTTTCGGCGAGGACCGCGAGGGGCGCGCCGTCGTGGCGCTTCGTCACTCGCTTCGTCACTCGCGTCGTCGTGGCGGCAAGGCCGAGGAAGTCAGGCGAAGGCACGGGCGCTGTGGTGGCGCTCGGGGCGGCGCTCGGGGCGGCGCTCGAGGCGGCGCTCGGGGCGGCGCTCGGAGCGGCGCTGTGAATGGAGGGGGCAAGCACGTCCGCCGCCTCGGCTGCCGCGGCGGACATCTCATCCCATAGCAGCGCCGTCCCGAGCGCCATCTCATCCCATCGCGGCGCACCCTTGCCTGCGTCTGCGCCTGTGCCTGTGCCTGTGCCTGTGCCTTTGCCGCCTCCTTCGCCGCCGCCAGAGGCCACCTCGGCGCCCAACTCGGCGCCCAACTCGGCGCCCACCTCGGCGCCCACCTCGGCGCCCATCCCTGCGCCCACCTCGGCGCCCATCCCGGCGCCCAGCGTCTCGGCGCGCTTGGCTGCAGCGTACGGGCGCACCATGTGATAGAGGAGGAGCCCGACCAAATTAGGAAAGGGCACGCACTCGTACGCGCGCAGCGCCGTCTCGAGCGCCGCGCGGCTCGCCGCCGTCAGGTAGCCCGCCCCGAAGGCGCCTAGGAAGAGCTCGAGCGCCGTCGTGGGCATCACGCCCCCGCCGCGGAGCTCGCCAGTGACGACATCGAGGCTGTACAAAGGGGGGGGCGCGTGCGGCGCCGTCCCGAGCGCCACAACCGGCGCGTGCAGCGCCTGCGCGGAGGCGGCGCCGAAGAGGGCGAAGGCATCGTGGATGAGGGCGACGAGGGTGAGGAGAGCGGGTGGCGGCGGAGCAGGCAGCAAGAGGATCACCGCCTCAAGAGGCAGCGCTGGTCTGCTCGGGTGGAGCGGGGGAACGCCGGCGTCGGTGGCGACGGGCGGCGGGAGGCGCGATGCCGTCGAGATCGCAATCTGGGCCAATGAGGTGCCGAGCTCGCGATCTCGACGCGAGCTCGCAATCTGGGCCAATGGGATGCGATGGATCGCGAGAGCGACGCCGGCGCTCCCCCCGCCCGGTGACGTGGACGGCACTCGAAACGGACGGAGATTGAGCGAGATCGTGCAGCTCCGACGCTCCTTTGACGACACTGGCGGTTCGCCCATCTCGGCGCGCGCGCGCGCGCGCGCCGTGCTGAGCAGCGCGCGCTGCGCCGCCGCCTCCTCTTGCGCCTTGGCCGCGAGGTACCTGATGAGGGAGGCAATCGGACTGATGAGGGAGGCAATCGGAGGGGTCTGTCGAGGGACTGCTCAGAGGGCAATCTCGCTGATCTCGCTGAGTAGAGGGTTCATCAAGGGTTCATCAAGAGGTCATCAATTGCTCATCAAGGAGTCATCAATGGGTCATCAATGAGTCAGTAAGGGGCCATCAAGGCGTCAATAAGGGGTCATCAACGGGGCATCAAGGGTGCATAAAGGGTGCATCAGACGTACTTTGCATTCTCGCGCCGGAGCGAGTCTTCGCGCGCGAGGAGCTCTCGCAGCCACACCTGATGAGGCCAGCAATCAGTCGCAATCAGCATGCACTCAGTCGCAATCAGCATGCAATCGCGCGCGAGGAGCTCTCGCAGCCACACCTGATGAGGCAAGCAATCAGTCGCAATCAGCATGCACTCAGTCGCACTCAGCATGCAATCGCGCGCGAGGAGCTCTCGCAGCCACACCTCGCGGCGGAAGTGTTCGTGACGGCCTGATGAGGCTCGCAATCAGTCGCAATCAGTCGCAATCAGCCACACCTCGCGCCGGAAGTGTTCGTGACGGACCACCTCGGCCTCGTGCTCGGCACGGCGCGCCGCCGCCTTCGCCTCCTCCTCCGCATCGCGCAAGGCGGCTGGTTGGACGGCTTGGTCGGCGCTCGGGGCGGCGCTGTGAATGGAGGGGGCGAGCACGGCTGGTTGGAGGGCTTGGTCGGCGTCCTGTGCCGCCCACGCGCGCGCGCAGGCGTAACGTGCCATCGAGGCCGCGCGTCGCTCCTGATGAGGGACGCAATCACGCGGATGAGAAACGCAATCACGCTGATGAGGATCGCAATCACGCGGATGAGGAACGCAATCAAGCTGATGAGGAACGCAATCAGTGCATGCAATTCGACGCACCTCTTCTTGTCGTTCCCGCTCGGCACGCGCCGTGGCGGCGGCCTCCTCCACCTGATGAGGCAAGCAATCAGTCGCAATCAGCATGCAATCAGCATGCACTCCGCATGCACTCCGCATGCAATCAGCGCTCATCCACCTGCCGGCGCATCTCGCGACTCGACGCCTGATGAGGCCAGCAGTCATTCGCAATCAGTCGCAATCAGTCGCAATCAGCGCTCATCACCTGCCGGCGCATCTCGCGACTCGACGCCTCTGCCGCAGCCGCCGCCTCGTGCCGCGCGCTGTCTTGGGCGGGCGAGGCGGCCGTTACGCTTCGTTGGGTTTCGAGGACGAGCACGCTGGCGCCGTCGCGGGCGGCCGGTCTCGTACCGCCCACGACGGCGCCTGCGCCCGCGAAGGAGGTGGCCGCTTCGTCCACGTATGACGAGGCCGGTGGCGGTGGCGCCCGCGACGGCGCGGGCTCGTGGTGCACCAGCAGCTGTGCAAAGGGGACCATCGCTGCGAGCGCCGCCTCGGTCGCCTCCTTGGCGAGCGCGTGCCCGAGACGGCGCTCGAGCGCCGCGGCACGCTCGACGGTGGCGACGGGTAGTTGGGCGGAGTCGACGGGTAGCGAGACGAAGCCACGCCGCTGGCGCCCCGTGGGGGAAAGGGGGGGAGAAAGGGGGGAGGAGGCGGGGGAAGCGGGGGAGGCGGGGGAGGCGGGAGAGGTGCGAGCGTCGCTGTCAAGCACGCCGCCTTCGCCTTCACCTTCACCTTCACCTTCACTGCGTCCGTCGCCGCCGCCCTCCTCGTCTTCGTCTTCGCCCTCGCCTTTGCCTTCGGCCTCGTCCTCGTCGTCGCCTTCAGCGCGGCCTGATCGCATCGCTGCCTCCCGAAGCGTCTTCACCACACTGGCCGCCGTCTCCCTCTCAGTCCCCCCAGCCCCCCCAGCCTCCTCCATCTCGGTGTTCACAGAGGCCGAGGGCACCGGATCCTCTGTGAAGACGAGGAATTCGTCAAAGGCGGAGGCGCCGAGCACCGGTCGGGGGTAGGCGGCATGCGGATCGAGCGGCGGCGGCGGCGGCTCCTTCATCAACATCTTGGCGCGCACCTGTTGGGAGTAGGGAGGAGGAGGAGGGGGGACGCCGTGGTGAGCACATGCATGCAAAGCAGCTCCTTCATCAACATCTTGGCGCGCACCTGGAGGGAGTAGGGAGGAGGAGGAGGGGGGACGCCGTGGTGAGCACATGCATGCAAAGCAGCTCCTTCATCAACATCTTGGCGCGCACCCGCTGTCGACGCCGCTCGTCCAGCGCCGCATCGTCCGCGATCTCGAACTGATCTCCGGCGAGGCTGCGGAGGATCTTGAGTGCGTCGAGGGCGGCGGCGGGGGTGCACTCGGCGATGCGCCAGGCGGCGACCGCGATCGCACGTGCTCGCCTTTCGGAGCCGTCGGCGATCTCGCGCGATCTGAGCGCCTCGAGCTCGCGCGAGATTCCGGCGCACGCGGTCGCCGCGACCGCCGCATCACCCTCTCGCCAAACTGCCACCGACCTCGTCGACGGTGAGACGGCGTCTTCGCCTCCTCCTCCACCGCCTCCGCCGCTTCCTCCGCCTCCGCCTCCGCCGCCGCCTCCACCGCCTCCTCCCCCTCCTCCTCCCCCTCCGCCTCCTCCTCCGCCTCCTCCATCTCCGCCCTCTCGCCCGGGGGAGATCGACGGAGATCGAGATCGAGATCGAGCTCGAGATCGAGATCGGGGCGCCATGCCGAGCGCCTCCGCCGCGACAGCCGCCCCCCCAATCTCCGCATACGAGCTCAGGAGCCGGAGCACGAGCGAGATTGCCCTTGCCAAGTGCTCGCGCAGATCCGACGCGAGCTTCACGCGCGCCGACTCCAAGGCGGCGAGCCCACGACGGCGCGCGAGCTCGCCCTGTGAGGTGCGCGCCGCCGCCGCCGCCGCGCCCGCGACGGCGCGCGCACGCAGCGCCGTGGCCGCGTCCGCGGACCCCTCGGCCTCGAGCTTGCGCAACTGCCACTCGCTGAGCGAGTCGGCCGCGGCCTGTCGGGCGCTCAGCACGGCGCGCCTCGGCTTCGTCAGCCGGCCGAGGGTTTCGTCACCGAGCTGCGTCGCCTCGCGCTTCGTCAGCTCGAGCTCGCGCAGCGCCGCCGCCCGTCGGCGCGCGCGCACCGCCGCGCCCAGGACGGCGCGCGCCCGTCGCACGCGCTCCTGTGACGAGAGGGCGTGCTCGGCTGTTGAGAGGCTATAGATGGCAAGGGCGGTGCGCGTCGACGTGGAAGGCGCCGGCGCCGTCCCGGGCACCAACTGCGGAGATCCGACCTCGCCCCCCTCTTGAGGGTTCGTCACTCGAGGGTTCGTCACTCGAGGGTTCGTCACTCGAGGGTTCATCATCCCGCCGTGGGTGGGCGGCGAGCGTTGAAGAAAGGCGACCACATCGGCCAAGGCCGCCGCCGTGACTGCGGAGGAGCGCATGGCATCGGTGCTCGCGCCGCCCTTGGCGCCCACCACGGCGCCGCCCTTGACGCCCACCACGGCGCCTGCCGCGAGCGCCGCCGCCGCCGTCGCCGTCGCCGCCCGGTGCCAGAAATTGGCCGAGGCCGAGGCCTTCCGAGGGGGCAGTTGGCGCGCGCTGCCGCCGCCAAATGCGTCGGGCGGCGCGCCGAGCTCGCGATCTCGACGCGAGCTCGCAATCTGGGCCAATGAGGTGACCGAGAGGGCGCCCGGTGGCAGGAGCAGGCCCGTCAGAGCACGGTTGTACGGGATCGCGCCTGCGTGCTCGAGCTCGTGCAGCACGCGATGACGCGCGGCAACGTGGCCCAAGGAGGCGGTCACGGCTGTGGGGAGTGTCGCGTCGCCCGTTGTGCGAGGTACCTTTCGCACACGATCGCGCTCCACCGCGGCAGCCATAGCGATCGCGCCGCCGCCGCCGCCGCCGCCGCCGCCGCCGCCATTGGCCGTGGCCCTCCTGCCTGGGGGCAGCGGCGGCGGCGCGGCGGCGAGGAGGGCGAGCGCCACCTTCTTGCGCAGTTGTCTCACTAGGCAAGCGGTGGCGGAGCTGTTGCTGCCGCCTCTCACGGCCAGCGCATTCTGGTACGCGTCGAGGGCTGCGCTACTGCGCCCGAGTCCCTCCTCGCACACCTGATGAGGGGGGCAATCAATCGCCATCAGAGGGCACTCAGGGAGGGCACTCAGAGAGGGCACTCGTATGGCCTTCAGAGGGCCACCAGAGGGCCATCATCAGGGCCATCAGAAGGGCCATCAGAGAGCACTCACCGCGCGCCACAAGAAGCCGAGCACGGCTAACTGGCTGAATGAGAGGCAGCCCGCCGCCGCCGGCTGTGAATTCACACTTGGCTGCGGAGGCGGAGCGCCCAGCACGGCGTGTGGTGGGGTGGCGGCGGCGGCGGCGGAGGCAGCGGCCGCACTCGGGGATATGGCCGCGGCGGGCAGCAGCCATCGGGCAGAGAGCAGCCTCGGCGTCGAGGCTCCTCTGTACCGGTACGCCTGTGCGGCGGTTGCGGCGGCGGCGGCGAGGGCGGCGGCGGCGGCGGCATCCTCGGAGCCCACGACGGCGCTGATGACCTCCGATGGCATCTCGTCATCCCATGCCGCCATCCCGAGCTGCGCTAGCCGCACCGCCTCGCGCGCCGAGAGTCGCGCCGTCTCGGGCTCTCTGTGCAACAGTAGGGCCTCGCACAGGTTGATGTGCAGCTGCGCGCGCATGCGGACTACCCACGGCTGCACAGAGCCGCCGCTGGCCGCAAGGCTGGTGCTGACGGTGCTGGCGGTGCTGGTGCCCGCTGTCAGGCGCGGCTCGCTCCGGTGCTGCCGGCGGCCGCTGCTGCGGCTCGGTGGCGACTCCCACGCGTCTGCCGGCAGCGGCAGGGGCGGCGATGCCGGCAGAACGTCGAGCGCGTGGCGCAGCGACTGGACGGCGTCAGCGTGTCGACCGTCGTGCAAGGCGCAAAGGCCAAGGTCGTTGAGCAGGCATGCACGGTCGGCTCGCGCGAGCGGAGCCATGTTGGTCAGGCCGTCACGCAGGAGCGCTTCGGCCACGGCAACCTTGTCCTCTAGAAGCAGGCCTCGCGCCCGGTGGCACGCGGCGAGGGCGAAGACGTGGGTCTCCCGTAGCGTCGCCGTGAGTGGCTTGAACCGGAGCTCCGCGTGAAGCTCTTCGACGGCCGCGGCCGGAGCCATGCGGGCCTGCAATGCCACGCCGTTGTGGTCCGCCATGGAAAGCGCTCGCGGGAACGCGAGTCGTGTTTATCGCAGTATTTTCTAGAATCTTTGTTGTGTGAATGAGGAACCTCCTCGTCTTTGAACGGGTATCCTTGTACTGTACGAACGCGTGTCGGGTTTCTGAAACTGATCTGAAACCCGCTCGTGCCCCGCTGGGAAGCCAAAATGAAAAAATTGCGAAGTCAGCTGCGGAGCGACGGCATCGGCGGCAACTGAGGCGGCAGAGATCCCATAGCTTGCTGCGTAGACGCGGCTGGGTTGAGATTTTGCTCGAGAGGAAAAAGCGGTGGTCGGTGATTAACTTTGTTGAACAGGCACATGCGCAGCATCACGAGCAAGTGCTAGCCGAATTGGAGACTCTTCGACCGATGTGGGACTCGGCCCTCAATCCCTTGTGCTGGTGGGAAGATGGGCACGAGGCCTGCAAGCGCATCTGCGAACGACTCGAGCCGATAGGCATTCGAGTGTGGGACTCTAATCTTCCATCGATCGCGCCATTGCCGCCGTATGTGGCTTCTGGGCATAGATTCTATGTCTCCGTGGACAAAGCCTTTGCACGGCAACTGGGCGGCACTGTCGAAGCTGACCCACTCCCCGCACATTTGCGTGAGCGTCTCTGGCCTGGCGAAAAGGGTGGATACATTCGGAACATGGGGTGGGTGCTTGCACCTCCTGGCTCCCCAGCACAGAATCTGCATCAGGATTGGAGTCAGGAGGGCTTGGCGCACATCATATGGAAGAGGTCGCCGGGGCGGGTCACGACGGAAATTGTCGATGGGCGCTTTGGCAGTGCACGCTCGGAAGACTATGAAAGAATCGCGAGGGCAGATGGCGCCGCCATCCTCTTCCTATCGAACGTCCTGCATCGCGGCGCTGCTGTGCTGGGCACGGGCTGGGGCTGCAGCCTCTCAGTCGAGCTATGCTCCGAGGCAGGTCAGCGGCGGTGGGAGGCGACCGAGAGCCGCGAGCAGGTGCGCAATCCCGACTATACAGTGATGACCATTAGAGATGACACGAGAGGACTACATGTACGAGAAAAGCAACCCGAAGTACCCCTCTCTGTTATCCAAGGCGACAATTAATATAGTGACTTTGAAGTGAAAGTGTTTACTTGGAGAGCCTGTACATGTAGATGAACACGGTTGTGACTTAGACAGCGACACCAAAGGAATTCGAAAACGCCTATCATAAGGAATCTATTCCTAATTTCTGCAGAAAGTCTCGTTTTCGTGCCCGAGACTTGAACTTGAACTTGAACTTCGTGCCGCCGTGAAAATCTGTGGAAACAATGAAAGTGGAAACTCCTACCCATCCCGTACGATCGGTATCGGGAACGGTTACCCCTCGTGTCAACTCTTGCGCCCTCGGAAACTGAATCCGCAACAGGAACCTCTCTCGTTTTCGCGGCGCAGAGTTTGCGCACGTGCATGGGGGCATCGCAAGCGGCCAAGCATTCGGTGCAACGAGTAAATCAGGCAGCGACCGAGACTTCCAAGACAATGCTCCGAAACATGAGCAGCGACACGGTCATCACGAAAACCGACGACGTGGCGATCACAATAGAACCCCATTCGCTGCTCGGCCACCTGCGCGCGGGCACGAGCCACTTGCGAGCACCTTGGATGGAGCGCATCCCGTGGTACCCGAAGAACAAGCGCCCGTACACCCGCCGCGAGCTCGCCTCTGACGCGCTCGTGCACGGACTGGGCATCTGCATGACCGGCGTGGCGATGGGGCATCTGTATCTGCGGCTCTCGGCGATGGGGAGCAGATCGCCGCCGCTGCTCAACGCGGCGCTGGGCGTGTACCTGCTCTCGCTGCTCGGCATGTTTGTGTGCTCCTCCCTGTACAACATCGGCATGGGCCACTGCGGCCAACGCCACTTTGCGACGTTGGCGTGCGTCGACCATGCCGGCATCTGCTTGCTGATCGCGGGGACATACACCCCGTTCATGTTGGTTACGTGCTGCTTCCACACGCTCAGCTTCGTGTGGGCGCTCGCCCTCTTCACCTTCCTCACCAAGCTGCACGGCGGGCGGCTCGACACCTTTGCGCTCCACGTACCTTGCTTCCTCCTCATGGGATGGTACGCTCTCGCGTGCTGGCCTCCGATGACCTCTGATGACCTCTGCTGGCCTCCGATGACCTCTGATAACCTCTGCTGGCCTCCGATGACCTCCGATGACCTCTGATGGCCTCTGATGACCGCTTCGTGATGACGACTGATGACCTCTTCATTGGCAGGTCATGCCTCTTCGTTTGGTCAGAGGTCGTTGCGGCCTTTAGTGAGGCCGCCATTCACCTAATTTGGGCGGGCGGCGCGTGCTACACTATTGGCTTGATCCCGTGGGCGGCCAACAAGATCGAGGGACACGTATGCCTCTGGCATCTCTTCGTGTCGGCCGGCAGCACATGCATCTACTTTGCGTACGTGCACGATCTCGAGCGCCTTCCCGAGCTCCTCCGCTCGTGCCCGGCCGTCTTGTGACGAATCTGGTGACGAACCTCGAGCGCCGTCCCGAGCTCCTCCGCTCGTGCCCGGCCGTCTTGTGATGGCGACGTAACGGCGGCGGCGCGGGGGGCTCGGCTCCGGTCACTGAGGGCGATGGGGAGAAGCACGGGGCGATGCACATGTGTAGCACGATCTGGAGAGAACGTGCTCTATGCGGAGGGAGAGGATGATGGGGAGCGCCCGCGACCGGCGCGCAAGATCCTTGTGCACGTGGGAACTGTACTTGCCCGCGCCCATCCCGGCAGCGCTGATCGGCGATCAGCCAGCTCGCGCCGGTCCACACGAATACAGGTGTGTGGTGTGAAGAGGCGTCGAATCGCACGCAGTAGTCTGTATTCGCTACAATCCCGGTCTATGTTAGGTCTATGTCGGTACAGGTCCCAGGTCGGTATCAACATTCAACTTACAACTACCGTGGGCCGGTGGGGCGCTGGCGCGTGGGGCGTGGCGGTCTCGCGAGCCCCATGCGCGAGCCCGGGCGGGTGCGTCGTGCGATACAAATCCGAATCCAATAATACACGTGGTCGTGGACAATCAATGCGAAGTGAATTTATTCGCATGCGGAACCGCTCCGCGCTCGCCTGCATCCACCAACCTCTTTGACAAGCAAGCAACGGCGCACGAACACTGCGCGCAGACCACGCAGACGCACCAGCGACCAGGCAATAACCGCCCCGGAGCTTATCCGGGTTATCGCCCCCCCCCCGGCACGCGGCCGACCGGCGTTATACGTGTTCGCTCTACGCTAGCCGCCCGATCCGCGGCCGATACGCGTAAATAGCGTAATAGCGTAGCGGGACACCATGGATACGCAAGGATACGCGCTACGATCGGAGTGGCGTTATCGGTAATGAGTGGCGTCTTTGGGAAATGCACGATGTGCGACGACCTGGCTTTTCGAGCTCAATCAACGTCAACTGCCAGTCCAAAGCGAAGGATGGCACTGGGTGGTACATGGGCAGACCTGAGAATGCTTTCATCGAAGCCGGCGGGCAGCTCGATCGACGTCAACGAGGAGCAGCCCTCGAAGGCGCTCTCACCGATGCTCGTGAGGCCAGCGGGCAGCGTGATCGACGTCAACGAGGAGCAGCCAGAGAAGGCGAATTCACCGATGCTCGTGAGGCCGGTGGGCAGCGTGATCGACGTCAACGAGGAGCAGTCCTCGAAGGCGCTCTCACCGATGCTCGTGAGGCCGGTGGGCAGCATGATCGACGTCAACGAGGAGCAGTCACGGAAGGCGAATTCACCGATGCTCGTGAGGCCGACGGGCAGCGCGATCGTTGTCAACGAGGAGCAGTCCTCGAAGGCGCTCTCACCGATGCTCGTGAGGCCGGCGGGCAGCGTGATCGACATCAACGAGAAGCAGTCAAAGAAGGCGAACCCACCGATGCTCGTGAGGCCGGCGGGCAGCGCGATCGACGTCAACGAGGAGCAGCCAGAGAAGGCGCACCCATCGAGGCTCGTGAGGCTGGCGGGCAGCTCGATCAACGTCAACGAGGAGCAGCCGTAGAAGGCACACAAACAGAGGCTCGTGAGGCCGGCGGGCAGCGCGATCGACGTCAACGAGGAGCAGCCATAGAAGGCGTACCTACCGATGCTTGTGAAGCCGGCGGGCAGCGCGATCGACGTCATCGATGTGTCATCGCGGAACGCGCCCGGCGGCACGCGCGCCTCGCCATGGCGCAGCGCGCACGCGGCAAGCAGCACCTCCATCGGCGCCTCACCCTCGCCGTGGATGCACGCGCGCACCCCTGCCATCGGATACGGTTGCGAACCATCATCATATTCTTCCGATACATCCGAAGACGCCATGCGCCTCAGCGCGGCCACGTCCACCTCGAAGCCGCCCAGCCCCATCACCTTTGCCAGGTTGGGCAGCCAGCGCGACGCGTCGACCACGTCTGTGATGAGGCGACTGGTGGCGCGGCTGTCCGAGAGCTCGAGCTCGGTCACCTCGACGAGGTTGCTCGCGAGCGGCAGGCCGACGCGTGCGCACAGCCGCGCGCACAGGACGCGCCGCGCCCGCGCGCGCCACGCGAGGCTCACGCCCTTGAGCGCACACAGCGTCGGCACGTCGGCGTCCGCGAGGGCGTCCTCCAGGGCGTCCTCGTTGACGAGCTGCTTCGAGAGCCAGCACACGGGCGGTGGCCGTGTGGGTGCGTCGGCCGCTCGCGGTGCCGTGGCGTCGTGCTGAGCGTCGTGCGTGTAAAGCGGCTCCTCCGTCGCCGCCTGCTGCTCCGCCTCGGTGGGGAAGTCGCTCACGACACCCAGCAGCCGCCCGAGCTCCGCGCCACTCTTGCCGACGAGGTGGCCGGTGCACAGGGAACGTGAGAGGAGTCGGAGAAGCTCGTCGTCCACGTCGAGAAAGTGCGCGCCGTGCAACAGCTGCGCGAGCTGCGCGAGCGAGCACCCCTCCAGCGCCCCACCATCCTCCGCACCGCCCTCGGCGACGCGCGAGAGCGTGCGGAGCGCAGCCGCAGGCACCAGAGTGGCGAACGCCCCCTCTGCGCAGCCCGTGTCGCTCACCCAGTTGGCGAGCGCCGCCGATCGCGCCGCGGCCGAACGGGACCACGCGACCACCTCGCCTTCGGCGCTTCGCACCCTCACGTCGCCGTCGACGCCGTCGCCGCCGATGACGTCGCCGCCGCCGCTGTCAACACCGCCGCCGACCCGACGTCGCTTCATCGGTCGGGGCTGATGCACCTGATTAGGATACACACCTCCCCGTTTTCCCCACTGGGGAGACGGTCCGGCGCCTCTCACGGCGGGGGAGCCCCCATTCACAATGAGAAAAGAGGGGCTGATTAGGATATGTAATGGTACTATTGTAGGAGGCGCATTTCGGAAAATTACAAGTGCACAGGTCAGCTCTGAGGCATAAACCCACCGTAACGCGTAAGCGTCCGGCGTGTGGGATCAATTCATTATGATGACACGCGCGGATGCCGGTCGTATAATATGATAGGGCTAATGGGCTAACGGAAGGAACTTCGCCGGCCGGCCTCTCTGTCGGCCCCCCGAAAATGATTTTCGCAAGAGCGGCTCAGATCGTAGCGGGATGTGCGTTCGGTGCGACGACCTGTGGCTTTTGCCTTTTCGTGATAAAAAACCGGGTTCACACGAGTCAACTTCCTCATGTTGTTGACCGTTAACAGCATGCAACACGTCTACAACTTTTCCATTTCGTGGTAGGATGTTTTGGTCTGTCTCAGTCTTTGGGTTGGTACCTCCGACCTTCCTACAGCGAGCGACGCGTCGACTTTGGCGGCGCCGGCGCGACTGGCGCCGTCGTGGGCACCCCCACGGTCATACCCATCGGGGGCATACCGAACGGGTCCGGAACGACTGGCGCCATCGTGGGCATCCCCACGGTCATCCCCATCGGGGGCATACCGAACGGGTCCGGGTCCGGAACGACTACGGGCGGCGTCATAACGGGCGGTGTGATAACGGGCGGCGTCATAATGGGCGGCGTCATAACGGGCGGCGTCATAATGGGCGGTGTGATAACGGGCGGCGGCGGTGCGGGCGGCGATAGCTTCACAGATGCCTCCGTCCCGGTTCCTCCCCCACCTCCCCCACCTCCCCCCCTTCCCCCCCCTTCCCCCGTTTTTCGCAGACGCGCCGAGCCTGCCGAGATGGCCGCCAGCATCTCAGCGCGAGGATCGCCTCCTGCGTTGCCGCCCCCGCCGCCACGGCCCCCGGGTGCGCTCGCGACGGCGCTCGCGTGGCCAGGCGGCGACTGCGGCGAAGCCCTGGGCGTTGTGATGGGCGTTAGAGGCGGTGGTGCCAAGGGCGGTGGCATGGGCGTTAGAGGCGGTGGTGCCATAGGCGGTGGCATGGGTGGCATGGGTGGTGGTGCCATGGGTGGTGGTGCCATAGGCGGTGGCATGGGTGGTGGTGCCATAGGCGGTGGTGCCATAGGTGGTGGTGCCAGTGGCGGTGGTGCCATAGGCGGTGGTGCCAGTGGCGGTGGCGCCATTGGCGGCGGTGCCATCGTTCCGGCCGCGTCGCCTGCTCTGCCGTCACCGCCGTCACCGCCGTCACCGCCGTCACCGCCGTCACCTCCGTCATCGTCGACGTCTTCTTTCTTGCGACGCGCCGCAATCGCCGCGAGCAATTGCGCTCTCGGGTCCCCACCGCCGCCACCGCCGCCGCCGCCGCCGCTGCCGCCGCGGCCGCCGCCGCCGCGGCCGCGGCCGCCGCCCTTGCCGCGAGATCCACTCGGGCGAAGCCCATTGCCTAATATGGGCATCGGCGGTGGCGGCGCCGACGGAGGCATCGGCGGGGGCGATCTCGCGGGCGGAGATGATGAAGGGGCACCTCCGGCTTCGGAGCTCGGCCCGCTGAGCGCCGTGCTGGGCGCGGCGGGGGGCGCGGGGACGCGGATCAAGTAGGGATGGGGCCCCGGGAGTGGAGGGAGGTCTTCCAAATTAGGGAGCGCGGTCTCGTCAATCGGCGGGAGAGCGGCCACCTGATGAGGGAGGCAATCAGGGCGTCATCAGGGCGTCATCAGGGCGTCGTCAGGGCGTCATCAGGGCGTCATTAGGGCGTCATCAGGGCGTCATTAGGGCGTCATCAGGGCGTCATTAGGGCGTCATCAGCCGGGAGAGCGGCCACCTTCTCGAGGATGATCGTCTCGAACCGTAGCGCGGCCGCGCCCGAGACACCCGCGAGCTTGAGTGCGTATGCAATCGTACGAATTTCCAGCGGCTCGAGGCCACTCGTGCCCATAGCGACCCAACTGCCAGGCGCCATCTTGCGCACCTCGTCCGGCGTGAGCAGCGCGACCCGCAGCTCGGCCTTGTGCAGAATCCGCTTCGTGAGCTTCTTGATGTCACCGAGATTGCCACCTCCCTCCTTGACGTCACCGAGATTGCCACCTCCCTCCTTGACGTCACCGAGATTGCCACCTCCCTCCGCGTCCGCCCCTCCGCTGATGACCTCCGCAGTCCCCCCCCCGCCGCCGCCGCCGCCCCCGCCCCCGCCGCCGCCGCCGTCGGCACCCGCCACGACGCCCGCCACGGCGCGCGCCTTGAGCTCCTTCCATACCGGTACGCATGCATCGTATGCCCTGCGGTTCATCGCATCGAGCGCTGCACGCTTCTCGCGCGCCGCCGCGCCTTCGGCGAGCTCCCTCTCGCGAGCCTCATTCGCAAGCCGCGCCTCCTCCACCTGATGAGGGAGGCAATCAGGGCGTCATCAGGGCGCCGTCGGGGTGTCATCAGGGCGTCATTAGAGCGTCATCAGGGCGACATAAGCCGCGCCTCCATCACCTGATGAGTCGCGCAATCGGTCGCACTCAGCAGCGTGCAATCAGAGTGCAATCAGGGGTCCATCAGAGGTCCATCAGAGGGCCATCAGAGAGGCCATCAGAGGGGTCACCAAAGGGTCCTCTCCCGGGCCCTCGCTTACCTGCCGCGCCATCAGAGGGCAATCAGGGGTCCATTAGAGTGCAATCGCTTACCTGCCGCGCCATCAGAGGGCAATCAGGGGTCCATTAGAGTGCAATCAGGGGTCCATTAGAGGGCCATCGCTTACCTGCCGCGCCATCAGAGGGCAATCAGGGGTCCATCAGAGTGCAATCAGGGGTCCATTAGAGGGCCCTCGCTTACCTGCCGCGCCATCATCTGAATGCGCTTCGCCTGCGGCTTGTCGACCATCTCCCCAAGCTTGATGACCGTCATCTCCGCCATCCCGCGCACGATGGATTTCGTCTCGTCCGCGAGGTACAGCGCCTGATGAGGGACGTCGTCAGAGGTCATCAGAGCTCATCAGAGGTCATCAGAGGTCATCAGAGCTCATCCGCGGAGTTACCGTGTAGCGCGCATATTCCGCTTGGAGGTCCGCATCCGAGAGCCGGTACAGGTGCAGATCACGCGCCGCATACCTGATGAGGGAGGTCATCAGAGGTCACTAGAGGTCACTAGAGGTCATCAGAGATCATCAGAGATCATCATCAGAACTCATCATCAGACTTGATTAAGAGGCCATCAGAGCTCATCAGATCACGCTCTGCGTACTCGGCGGCTGTGGGGAACTTGCCAGCCTCGAGCGTCGCCATCATCGCGACGCGGGCGGCCTCATACGCCTCGAAGCACTTGCGATCGAGCACAACCTGCTCGTCTTCTTCCTCTTCGACGCCGCCGCCCCCCCCACGCCGCCCGCCGCCATTGGCGCGTAACCGTCGGTTCTCCTCCTCAACCTCGGCTAATCTCGCGCGGAGAGCCATCATGGCGGACGGATCTCCCGCCGCCATCGCCGCCGCCGCCGCCGCCATTGCGGACGAGAGGCCTGGAGAGAAGGGATCAGGCAGCCCGAGGGGCATTGAGCCGCCTCCATAGTACCTGATGAGGGAGGCAATCAGCATGCCATCAGAGGCCATCAGTCGATGAGGGAGGTCATCAGAGGTCATCAGAGGTCATCAGAGGCCATCAGAGGACATCCATCAGAGGACATCAGCGGACATCCGGTACCTGATGAGGGAGGCCATCAGAGGCCATCAGAGGCCATCCGATGCACTCAGATGGCAATCAACCTCCTTAGTACCTCTGCCCTTCGAAGACGCACCTGATGAGGGATGCAATCAGATGCAATCAGACGTCATCAGTGGCACTTAGTACCTCTGCCCTTCGAAGACGCCTGCTAACGGCGCAAGCTCAGCCTCCTTACGAGCAGCCTCGAGCAGCGCGTTCGCCTGGTCCTCTGCCTCGCGACGCACCTGATGAGGGAGGCAATCAGGAGGTCATCAAAGGCGATCAAGAGGAAAGTAGAGGTCCTCTGCCTCGCGACGCACCTGATGAGGGATGCAATCAGATGCAATCAGATGCAATCAGATGTCATCAGTGGCATTCACCCTCGCTTCGAAAGCTTGACGATCCGCCGCTTCTGCGCGCGCACGCGAGGCCTCATACTGCCGGTTGGCTTCCTCTTCAGCCTCTCGCATCATCTGCTGCATCTGCTTCTCCTCGCGCTCCAGCATCGCTTGGTAGAGCTGCGGCGCATTCCGAGCGAGGCCCGCGTACGTCATCAGAGGTCATCAGAGGTCATCAGAGGTCATCAGAGGTCATCAGAGGTCATCAGAGGTCATTAGAGGCCATCAGAGGTCATCAGAGGTCATTAGAGGTCATCAGAGGTCATTAGAGGCCATCAGAGGTCATCAGAGGTCATCAGAGGTCATCAGAGGTCATCAGAGGTCATCAGAGGCCATCAGAGGCCATCAGAGGCCATCAGAGGTCATCAGAGGTCCTCAGAGGTCCTCAGAGGTCCTCAGAGGTCCTCAGAGGTCCTCAGAGGTCCTCAGAGGTCCTCAGAGGTCCTCAGAGGTCATCAGAGGTCATCAGAGGTCATCAGAGGTCATCAGTTGCGTACCTGCGGCGCACTCCGCGCGAGGGCCCGCGCACGGGCGGCCTCGCGCTCGACACGGACACTCGCAAGCCCCTCAGCCCCACCTGATGAAGGGGGCCATCAGCACGTCCTCAGAGATGCAATCAGCATGCACTCAGAGAGCACGCTCGAGAGCGCATCGAACCCACCGCTCAGCATGCATGCAATCAGCATGCAATCAGCATGCAATCAGCATGCAATCAGCATGCAATCAGCATGCAATCAGCATGCAGCACGCTCGAGAGCGCATCGAACCCACCGCTCAGCGCCTCATGCAGCGCCATGAGGGCTTGGAACCCCACGACCCAGCTGATGAATGCTTCGTCGCTCTCGCACCTGATGAAGGGTGCAATCAGCATGTGCTCAAAGATGCAATCAGCATGCAATCAGTATGCAATCAGCATGCAATCAGCATGCAATCATCATGCAAAGCCCTCGTCGCTCTCTCACTGGATATCGAGCGAGTCACGGTCTGCATCCTTCTCGTTGCTCACGAAGAGCAGCGAGAGGCACAAGTTCTCCTTGGCCTCCTTGTATGACGAGTAGTCGCCCTCCACCGTGCCGCCACCCGCGTCCGCGGACGAAATCGGCTTCTCGCCGCGGTTGCGTCGAATGACATTGCTCTCAGGGCCCTGAAGCACGACGAGCAGTTGATGAGAGACGCACTCAGGCGCCATCAGACGCCATCAGACGCCATCAGACGCCATCAGACGCCATCGTGCGCCATCAGACGCCATCAAGGCTAGCACGCACCTGCAGCACCTCCACCAAAGTACTCAGGTCGACTCGGCGCGCCGTGTCGGCGCTCTTCGCGAACCCACCCCCCATCATCTTGCCGAAACCCATCGCCATGTCCTTGCCGAGACCCTGCAGGCCCTTCTTCTCCCAGGATAACGTCTGGAGGTCCTCGGACAGGCGGAAGAGCACCTGCATGCAATGGGGGAGGCAATCAGCATGCAATGAGGATAACGTCTGGAGGTCCTCGGACAGGCGGAAGAGCACCTGCATGCAATGGGTGAGGCAATCAGCATGCAATGAGGGAGGTAATCAGCATGCAATGGGGGAGGTAATCAGCATGCAATGAGGGAGGCAATCAGCATGCAATGGGGGAGGCAATCAGCATGCAACGCACGCGGACGCGCTCAGTCGCACTCAGTCGCACTCAGTCGCACTCAGTGGACGCAGCGCCGCACCGAGTGAGGCTTGCCCTGCCTGCCAAACTTGAGAGCCTGACACCCCTTTTGGAGCATTCGGATGGCCTCCTGTGGGGAAGAGGACGCGCCGTGGTGAGCACATGCATGCAGTCGCAAGGGGGACGCGGCACGGACGGACGGGATCTTGGGAAGGTAGGTCGGTACCTGCGCCGCCGGCGCCATCTGCTCGACACACGTGATCGTATGTGCCTCCTCCGACCGACTGACGACCATCTCTGACCCAAATTTGGTAGGTGCGATGAGATCGGCCCGACTTTCCAAATTTGGATCGAGCCCGCCAGTGCCGCTGCTGCTACTCGCGGGACGGTCTAACGAGATTCGCCGCGGGACCGACGGTGACGTAGCCGGCGGCGGCGCTATGCCGGAGAAGAGCCCTGCGAATGGATCGTCACTGTCCACCGCGCCGCCGCCGCCGCCGCCGCCGCCGCCGCCACTCGACGCCGCCAATGGAGGCGCTCGAGCGGGCGCAGTTGTGGGCAAAGGCGCCGTGGCGGGCGTCGCGAAGGGTTGCGTTTCGCTTGCAAAGAGATCCGAAAGGAGGGGCGCCGTCGGCATAGCACAAGTGCCGCCGCCCATGCCGCCACCCATGCCGCCCATAGAAGCACCCATGCCGCCCATCTCAGCGCCTGCCATACCACCCCAACCTCCACCGAAGCCCCCACCCATGCCGCCGCCCATGCCACCACCCATGCCGCCGCCAATGCCACCACCCATGCCGCCGCCAATGCCCCCACCCATGCCGCCGCCAATGCCGCCACCCATGCCCCCACCCATGCCACCGCCCATGCCACCGCCCATCACGGCGCCCGCGCTGCCGCCCATCACGGCGCCGGAGCTGCCGCCCATGACAGCGCCGGAGCTGCCGCCCATCACGGCGCCCGCGCTGCCGCCCATGACGGCGCCCGCGCTGCCGCCCGCGCTGCCGCCCGGCTGCCCTTGTTGCACGCAGTGCAGATTCTCGAGCTTGATGCGCAAGACTTCACCGTCGGCGAGGCGGACGACGTACCGATCTGAAGCACAGTCATACTCGTCGACGGTGCCTGACTTGCCGTTGTGATGTGCCGCGCCGCGAAGGCTATGGACGCTGACGGGCGTGCCACGTGGCAGCACGCTCGGTTGCTGGGCCCCACCCATGCCGCCCATAGAAGCACCCATGCCGCCCATCTCAGCGCCTGCCATACCACCCCAACCTCCACCGAAGCCCCCACCCCCGCCACCACCCATGCCACCTCCCATGCCGCCACCAGTGCCACCGCCCATGCCGCCGCCCATGCCGCCGGGCATGCCGCCGCCCATGCCCCCACCCATGCCGCCGCCCATGCCGCCGCCCAGCAAATCTCCGAACATATCTCCGAACATATCTCCGAGCGGAGCCGCCGCAGCCGGAGGCGCTGTCCCGAGCACCGGAGTCGCGGTCGGGGCGTCGTACTGAGCGCCCAAGCCGCGGAGAAGGTCAGGCGGTGCGGCCGGCGCTGCGGCGGGCATGGCGGGTGTGACGGCGGGTGTAGGCGCCGGATCGGGCAGCGCCCCAGGTGGCAGCTGCGCACGCAACGCCTCAAAAGCGGCTGCGGCCTCGGCCAGAAGATCGCGCAGCTCGTTCTCGTACTCCACTTTGGCGTTCGCAGCCTCGCTCTCCAGGCACTCTCGATCGAGGATCTCGGCCTCCAGATCCGCAAGGATCTCACGCTCTGTCTGCAGCCGCTGCGGATGCAACTCGGGATGCGCCTCCCCAAGCCGCCGATGCGCTGGCCCCGCTTCGTTCATGTGACGAAGCTTTCGCATCTCCGCTTGCGCGGCGATGGCCTTCTCCATCTGCGGATCGGCTGCGGGCGCGGGCGCAGGCGCGGGCGCGGGCGCGGGCGCGGGCGGCGTCCAAGAGTCCAACCCCGACGGTTCGGCGGCGCCGGCTGCTGGAGGGTATGCGAAGGGCGACTTTACCTTTTCTGCGGTGATTGGCGCGGACGGACGTGGCGGTGGCACGGCCGGTGCCGGTGCTGCAGCTTTGGGCTTGGGCGGCTCTTTGTACGTGGCGTAGCCCTCTTGCCCTTTCGCGCCGCCAAAGAAGTTCTTCATAAGCCTCGAGCGCGGTCGCGTCGAGCCCCTGTCGCGATTTCTTCGCGCTGCGCGGCGTCACAAACTTGCAAACTCCAAACTCGCGGCATTCCCGATGGGACGGCTGTGTTAAGAAATCACACAGACGCACATTCACACAGACACAGACACTGTACCACCATGGCGGGTACCGCACGGGGGCGGTTTAGAAGGGCGACGGTTGTGCTGTAACCTGTATGTTCCGAAATCACAGACAGAGTTTGAGCAATTGAGTTTGCGGTTATATGATTTAAGACAGTTGACAGTGACACACATCACATTCACCGCCATCCAAGGATGCCACGGCATCACCTCAGACGCTTTGAGATCACGCGATCTGGTAGTTTCGTCAGAAGCCGATCGTGCCCACGTCATCACGGCCGATCGAGGTCTTCACAGTGCGCATCTCCTCCCGTCGCGTCTCCTGCTCAGCTCGATACTTGAGGTCCTCCTCGGCCGCCGCCCACGCGTCGAAGCTCGGCTTCTGCGCGCCACCCATATTAGGAGCCGTCGACGCGCCGCCAAAGGAGAAGCCCGCGCGACCGGCGCCGCCGCCGCTGCCGCTCAACTGCTGGCGCTGCTCCTGGCTGAGCGAGGCCATCGGCCGGCCGGCGCCCACGGCGGCGCTCTCACTCGCGGCGGCCTCGAGAGACGCGAGGGAGGCGTAGCTCGCGTACCCGACGAGAGGCGTCTTGCCGGGCGTCGGAGCTCGCATCGGAGGCGTGGCGAGCAGCTCGCGTACCTGTGGGGAGAGCAGGGCGCCGTGATGAGCACTTGCATGCTGGGAGCGTCGGAGCTCGCATCGGAGGCGTGGCGAGCAGCTCGCGTACCGGTAGCGCCATGGTGGGCAGCCTGGGCTTCCCTCTGCCTGATGAGGCTCCCAATCGGTGCTCGGGCGACGGCGGCTCATAGAGGCTCAGGCGCACGGGGTACGCATTCTCGAGGTCGGCGGGGCGCAGCGGCGGTCGAGCGAGAAGGGCGCTCGGAGACGTGGAGTGGAGTGGAGTGGAGTGGAGCCCGGACGCTGATGCCGATGTGGGCGCTGTGAACGTGGGCGCGCGTGTGGGCGCTGACGACGAGAACGGGTCGGCGGTTTGCGCGCGGGTCGACACACGCTCGTGGCCGATGGGCGGCACGCCGTACCCGGGCGGAAAGTGCGGGATCGCGCGCTCGCGGGCCGCGCTGATGGCCTGGACGGCGTCGGCGCCCTTCTCGGCCGCGCCGCTCATCGCGCCGAAGACGCGGCTGCGCCGAGGGCGCACTCCCGTGGACGTGGACGGCTTAAGGTGAAAGCCGGCCGACTGGAAGCTGGAGGGTGCCGGCGGGCGCGCGAGCGCGAGCAGCGAGGGTGGCTGCTGCGCGAGCACCACGTCGGGTGGTAGCCCGAAGTGCATCCGCCGCATCGCTTCGTCGCGGTTGAGCAGCGCCAGCACGTATAGCTGGCGAATGAGGCTGGGCTCGTTGCTCTTCGTGTCGAGCTTGCGCATGGCGTCGAGCACGGGCGGGGGGAAGGCCTCAGCCTTCAGGCTGGGCGGCGACATCTCAGCCAATAACTGGAACAGACGAGACTCATGTCATCTCTGGTGTGAAGTCACATCTGTGAAGAACCACCGTAGAGTAGACGAAGGAAGGCGCGGGTAAACCTGCCCTCGCCTTTCTCTTCACGATCCAAAACCCATTGACTACAAGTCCATAAAAAGACAAGACAGAAGAATCCCTCACGCCTCAGTGTGCCGCCATGCGCAATTGGCCATGCGCCAAGTCACTCAGGCGACAGGCCTCAGTGCCGCCAAGTGGCTAGTCCCTTGGCTAGAGCGCCCTGGCAAGCTGGCTAGCCGCAGCCCCTTGGTTACTACCCAGGTCTGACTCCATGGCCTATCAAATGAGCATCCGTCTCGCAGCCATCGCGGAGAAGCCCACTCGCCTAATTAGGGCTCGAGAGTCAAAGCTCGCCTCCTCCCAAGTTAGGGTCGCTCCGCCTCCACCGCTCCAGCCTCCCCCGCGGCGCACGCTTGCCCCTCCGCTCTCGCTTCGGCGAGGGCGCTGTGAAGCTCATCCAGTGTGAATGTGAACCCCTCCCGTGCCTGGATGCGCTTCAAGGCGCCGCCCGCTCCCACCTTGGCCTGCGCTGCGTCCGCGCCCTCTTTCGCGCCCTTGAGGGTAGCTTCGCGATTGAACCAGAAGTTGATCGCCAAATTGAAATTCGCCGGCGTCCCCACCACGGAGAAGACGACGTGGTGCCAGCCGCGAGGGAGGAAGAAGCAGTCGCCGCGCTCGAGCTTCGCGTACCGCATCTGCTTCAAAGCGTCCCGAAAGAGCGGGAACTGTCCAAAGTCGACCTGCGGGACAGGGCGCCGTGATGAGCACTGGCATGTGAAGGCGTGCCGAAAGAGCGGCAACTGCCTTCAGTCGGCCATCAGAGGTGATCAGAGGCAATCAGAGGTCATCAGAGGCGATCAGAGGGACTCAGAGGCGATCAGAGGCGATCAGAGGCCATCAGAGGCCATCAGAGGCAATCAGAGGCGATCAGAGGCGATCAGAGGCCATCAGAGGCCATCAGAGGCGATCAGAGGCGATCAGAGGCCATCAGAGGCGATCAGAGGCCATCTGTGCAAAGGCGACCTTGGCGATGTTGACTCCGGCGGTGTTGTCAGTCTCGATGACACGACGGTGCCGCTTCTCCCCCGTCGAGGGCGCGTACTCGGCGAACGTATTTTGGCGCTTGGCATAATACAGGAGAGGGCGCGCATCGGGCGGCCAGAGCAGTACGTGTTTCGTACCTGTGTGGGGTAAGTGGGCCGTGGTGAGCACTCGCACGCGGGCGGCCCGAGCAGAGTACCTTTGAGCTGGCAGAGGTCATCAGAGGTCATCAGAGGTCATCAGAGGTCATCAGAGGTCATCAGAGGTCATCAGAGGTCATCAGAGGTCATCAGAGGTCATCTAAGGTCATCCGTTGCGTGCCTTGGAGCTGGCAGAGGAAATTGTCCCATGGGTCGTTGTGGAGCGTGTTGTGGAAATGGCCGTCGCCCAGCCACATGGTGATGGTCTGCGGTGCCAGCATGCAACCATGTGTCAGCATGCAATGAGGGAGGCCATCAGCATGCAACTAGCCGACGATGCTGGAGCGCAATCAGCATGCAATGAGGGATGCACTCAGGCTCGCAATGAGGGATGCAATCAGGCTCGCCTGCAGTCGCAAGTTCGCCAGCCACGGCGTGGACGCCACCGTCGAAAGCAAGCGCGGCATCATGTCGAGAGTTGCCTGCAAATAAGGGTTGGACGAAGCGTCGTGTTGAGCACAGGGCGCGCCATCAGCATGCACGGCGAGAGGCCATCAGCATGCAATCAGGGAGGCCATCAGCATGCAAGGCGAGAGGCCATCAGCATGCAATCAGGGAGGCCATCAGCATGCAAGGCGAGAGGCCATCCATCGCAGGGGCGGCCGATCAGCATGCAATTGACGAACCTGGCGCGTGTAGAGCGTCGTATTGAGCGTGCGCTTCGAGTGAAGCAGCGCGACCAGATCCGCGACGCGAATGGAGCTCGTCGGAGCTCGCGTGATTGCGTTCTCCGACACCTGATGGAGGACGCAATCAAGGGTCATCAGTTGCAATCAGGGAATGGAGATGAGCTCGAGTGGTTGCGTTCTCCGACACCTGATGAGGGCGGCAATCAAGGGCTCATCTAATCTATTCACACCTCAAACTTGCCGCGCTGTGTCACCGTCACTTTGACTTCGTCCTCGCCCGCTGCCTCGGTGAGCGCCCGAGACGAAGCGCTCCACCGGTACGGCGCCCACGCCTCATCAACGGCTCCTTTGAGAACCGCCGGCTCAAGCGGCGCACGGGAAGGTTGCCTCTCGGACTGGCCGATGATGCGATACCTGATGAAGGCGGCAATCAAGGGTCATCAGTCGCAATCAGGGAAGGTTGGCTCTCGGACTGGCCGATGACGCGATACCTGATGAAGGACGCAATCAAGGGCTCATCCGTCGCAATCAGAGCTCATCAGTGGCGGCGGTGCATACACGTACGCTCCGTCAGAGCTCATCAGAGCTTGGCAGAGGTCATCAGAGCTCATCAGAGCTCATCAGAGCTCATCAGAGCTCATCAGAGCTCATCAGATCGTCGGCAGAGGTCGTCAGAGGTCGTCAGAGCGGCGGTACATACATGTACTCCTCGCCATGCGGCGCTTCGTCCACGCGCACATGGGTGGTGACATGTTGAAGCGCCTCTTCGAGTCCTTCAATGCATGCGGGCGTCAGGCACTTCTCTTCACACTCCATCCGAGTGCGCGGGTTGCGGCACTTGTCGTCGCCTAGCGCCTCTCGCGTGTACTCGATCCAATTGCGAGCCACTGCAGAGGTCTGGGGGCCGCGCCTGGCGTCAGCGAGGGTCTGGGCGTAGGCAGCCTCGACGACCCTTTGGTGTTCGGCGAGCTTCTCGTAGAGACGGCCGGGATCATGCTGCGCCGAGAAGGCCGCGAGGGAGCGTAGGGTCGCGAAGCCCTCCTCCGCGCGGCCTCCCATGAGGAGCTTATCGCCCAGGCTGATGTACGCGTTCGTCATGGTCGGGTCGACACGGATGGCCTCGCGGTACGCTGCGAAGCACTCATCGCCCGGAGTGAGCGCGTTGCCGATGTTGACGTGCGCCCATGCGTTCGAATGGTTGAGCTGCACAGCCTTGCGGAACAAAGCGAGCGCTCCCTCGGCGTCGCCCAATCGCTTCACGACCGTGCCGAGAAGCCGTTGGATCTCGCTGTCGGTGGGTGCGATCTCGGTGGCCAGGCGCAGCGCCTGCTCGGACGCCACCATCTTGCCTTCGATCGCGTAAATGTCGCCCAGCTGTCTATACTGGTCGGCCTTCGGCACCGGCTCGAGCGCAATCGCAGCCACCAGCGCCGCGCCCTTGCCACCGCACGACGTTTTGCACGAGTAGGGACACTCCTTGGACATGTGGCTCCGATCCTTGGAGCACTTGCCAAGGGCCGCCCATGTGCCACACTCGTTCGAGCGGTCGGTGCACGACTGGCCGAGGGCGACGAGCACGAACGCGAGCGCCAGTGACATTGTGCACTTCTCTCCGCGTCGGCGGTGATTGTGATGTGCTGGCCGAGCCGCTCGCTGACCCGATCGTGGTGTTCCCCGTCCGTGATTGTGTCAAGGACTCAAGTAAGGTTTGCGAAGCTCTGAAGCCCCACACATGTGCTCCGAATTCATGTGCATCTAGACGACAGATAAATGTCGACTGTCCAACGTCGTGTGTGTCACCAACAGCGCGCGAGGAAGCGTTTTCTGCGGAATGCGCGGATAGGAATTCAGCATGGTTATGAAACGCAAAGCGCTCGTCGACCTCCATGCCGACGCGAGGGTCGACGACTTAGACCTCCCACCACTCGAGGGCGGCCACGAGTTACCGCCACCGCTGCCGCCACCTCCGCCGCCTCTGCCTGCTCGCGAATTCTTTGTTTCGGAGCCCATCGTCCACAGCAGCAGTGGGCCACGGCACCGGCCGAGCCAGCGGAAGCATCGCCTATCCGACTCACCACCGCCGCCATCAGCCGAGCAGCCTTGGAAGGAGGCGTCCTCGTGGATGGTGCAAACATTCGAGCGCCGCCACCTCTTGCTGCGACCGGCGCTGCAGGCATACCTCCAGCCCGTGGGCGTCTCGTCATCCAAACGATGCCACACCGTCGAGGGTTTCTTCCAAGCGTTTTGGACGCGCGAGCAAGGCAAGTGCGCGCGCGCGCTGGGCGCTGCCGTCCAATTCCTCTTGATGGAACTCTGGCGCGCGCGCCTCGTCGTCAGGGCGACGGGCGCCGTGCTGGGCGCACCACCCTTCGCGCTGCCGGTCGAGCGCCGCCACTTGCGTGACTTGGTGGATCCCTTGCTGCAAGCTGCGTCGGCCGAGGCGGCGGAGTCGACGCAGTCGCACCGCGAGTCCGTCGAATTTGCCGATGTGGTCGTCGCCTTGGCGCTCATGGCGCTGCGTAAGCGGATGCTCAGCGGTGCGGCGGATGCTGATGCTGACCTATCCTCAGGTAAATCCTCCGGTAAATCCTCCGGTAAATCCTCCGGTAAACAGGCCGCCGCCGCAGGTGACCAACAGGCCGCCCCGGGCGTCGTAGCGGGCGTCGGACCGCCGCCGCATGGAAAGGCTTCGGGCAGCCACCCCCGACGGTGACGGATAACGCACCAGAGGCGCCCACCCTTTCAGCATGGGCGGCCCATGAAGGCCCATGGGCGTCAGTAGAGGTCATTAGTGGTCATTAGAGGTCATTTATGAGGTCATTAGAGGTCATTAGAGGTCATTAGAGGTCATGAGTTGACATTTTCAGCATGGGCGGCCCATGGGCGCTCTTCACGATGACGATCGAGCGGCGTTTCACGTTGTTGGGGAGCGTGAACGCGCGGCAAGCTTCGGCCTTCGCATTTGGCCATTGGCGCCTTCGCAAGTTTGGCCGTTCGGAGTCCGTTTCTTGGGAGCGGGCTGGGCGATACATCTCCTCTTCTCCGACCACTCTCCCCCTTTTTAGGCTGGCTACGCGTAAAGAACTCGAGAGCCGCTTGTTTAGAGGTACCTTAGAGGTACTTGTGTACCGCTCCTTCCGCTCGTATGTTGATTAATGATTTTATTGATTAATCCGCGTCCCTTTTTCTCCCTTTCACCCGAGCGAGCCATTCCGCGCAACCTCTTCCGCTGTCGCGTAGGAGCCACCCGCAAACGAGCGTGCAAACCTTTGCTGGGGCCGTGGTGTGTGCATCTTGGAGCCCGTCTCACACCTTCCGCCGCCACCTGGTGAAACGGACGCGAGGCGTTGCGGTCATAAAGGGTAATCAAGGGGTCAACAAAGGGTGATGATGAGGGCCTCAAGGGGTCATCAGAGGACACACCTGGTGCGTCCGACGCGAGGTGCGAGGGCGACAGAGCCCCCGACGTCTCGCGACTCTTGGTGATAAGATCAAGTAGCGTGCAGTGCGGGTTCCGCATGTCCTTTTGGACGATGACCTCGTGGCTGGGCACCCACGTCCGAGTGTGCCACGGCATGTAGCTCTCAAAGGTGCGCTGGTCCGTCAGCACTTGGCGCACGGAGGATGCAAAGGCTGCATCAAGACGTGCTCCATCCAGCATGGGGAACCTGCCGTACAGGCCGTTGTAATCCGGCAGCCCATTAACTGTGCGTACGATCGGCACCGCCCCGCACCCGACCACCTGTATGAGCTTCTCGGTCACGTAGTCCGTGCACGCCGAGTTCTCCACCGCAAGGATCGCGCGATAGTGCAAGCATTCGGGCTTCACCCCAGACTCAAAGCCCTGAGACTTGCGGAACTCGCGAGCGTCAAACGTGGAGCTGTTGGCACCTCCGTCCTGCTGCGCGCGGCGTGGCCGGTAGCACGCGCCGTATGAGTGGACCTCGATCGACGCGTTTCGTAAGAATTCGACCACCTCGTTGCGATACCGGGAGCCACAGTTGGACACGAATGCGGCCACGGCGGGTCGGCGCTCATGAAACCCACGCTCTGGACGGCGCAGCGAGGTTTCCCAAAGCTGCGAGGCGCTCAAGTACGGGTACGGCACGAGCGCATCGCGCTGAAACGACATCATGCCATCGACGCCCTTGAGGATGGTATCTCGTGGCACGCGCGCGTGCCCTGCCGCCTCAAACTCAAAGTACAACCGCGGTCGCGCGTCCGCGATCGCTGCAAGCACGGCCTCAACGTGCTTCGACGATGGCATGTTGAAGCTCACAACGGCCGGCTCGCCCGGCCGCGGGAGACGGTGGGCGTACTCGACGCCGTGTGTCGCATTGCAACGTCCGATCACGCTCCCTTGCCGAGTGGTGCAGCCGACCTGGCCGAGGGAGCACGCGCGGCGGCACGGTTGGAGCAACCGCCGGAGCGAACCCGTGGTGGAGCCGTGCCAGATGGGCTGGATGGCCGTCGGCACGGCCACGTGCGTGAGCAACAGTCCCGAGCAGTTGGCTTCGTCCCAATTCGGATGATCGGCGTCGAATGCGGGATGCACATGCAACGCGGCCCAGCGCAGCTGCCCGAGCCGGACGTCCACGGCGGGATGCATCGTCAACGCTCATAACAACGCGCATAGTTTGTTTCGGGATGCGAGACTACAGAGCTTCACCAACTGACTGATGGGCCGAAAGTTGTTAACCGTAAAGCCTCGACAGAGCGCGCTAACTTCATCGGAACTCGAACTTGATAAATCTGGAAATCTGCAACATGTCCCGATCGGGAAGGTCCCACACGAGACGGTGGGCGAAGTGCAGGTGTGCGCGCGCGCCCGCTGGGCAACACTCGAACATGTACCAAGACATATTCATTGACGGCGCTGCGTCGCCGAAAACGGTCGCGGACCAATTCGAGGAAGACCTTTGCGCCAACCGCCATAGCCTGCTGTTTGGGCTGGCTGATGCGTCGTGGAAGGGGCCGAGCAGCGCGGAAGGAGCCAATTACGCGAGCTCTCTGTCCCAGCTGATTGGATGCTTTCACGCGGCCCAGAAGCGAGCGTCCTTCCGGTGCGATGCGGGGGCTTGGTCGGACGACAAGGCGCTGCGCAAGGAGCACTGGGTGGGGCTGGGAGTGCCGATCGCGCTCATCGTACCGACTCTGCACACGTGCTCCTTCGTCGACGACCCGATGGGTGGCGTCGACGTGGGCGCGGAGGCCGACTTTGCGGTGGACGACGACGGGCAGTACGTGCCCGTTCTGACGACCTCCCGCACGCTCCTCGCGCCCTCAGACCCGTGCTGTGAGCTGCGACTGGAGGTGTGTTCCCCTCCTGATGACCTCTGATGACTATCGCCTCCCCGTTAAGTCGAAGAAGCGTACCAGCCCGATCGCATCTGTACCCACAACGGCTAGCGACACCCTCGGCATGGGCGCCAGCAGCACGATGCTCAGCGGCGGCGGCGGCGGCGGCGGTTACGAGTCGCTCGCCACGGCGCCTTGCCATTATCCCCTCGCTGCGCCGCTGATGGCCTCTGCGGACTTTGAAGCGCCCCTGATGGCCTCTGCGGCCTTTTAAGTGCCCCTGATGGCCTCTGCGGCCTTTGAAGTGCCCCTGATGGCCTCTGCGGACATTTAGGTGCTCCTGCGCCACCACAAGCGCCTTGTCCTCAAGCCCACGATGGGTACCAACAGCGGCGGCCTGCTCTGCCTGAGCCTCGACCAGGTGTGATGACCACTGATGACCACTGATGACCACTGATGGCTTCTAATTGCCTCTAATGACCTCTGCTCTGCCTGAGCCTCGACCAGATCGAGCCGCTTCGGTTCGTACCAATGCCGAGCGGCGAGCCCAGGCCTCGTCTTGCCAACCCTCCCAACCTCTCGAATGGCTCCTTGTGGGCCTATGCGCCCGTGAAGGCTCTCAGCGCGGGTGATGCGTCAGTGCGTGAGGTGCGCCGCGCCCGTTGGTTCGCAGAGCTCATCCTAATGATGCAGGTCATCCTAATGATGCAGGCCCATCTGAGCTTGGCAGGTGAGCCGCGCCCGTTGGTTCGAGGAGCTCATCCTCACGCAGGCCGAGTCCATCTTCAAGTCGGGTCGCGCTGCCGCGGGCGGCTCCCGCACGCTCATCATTGAGGGTCAGGTGCCATATGATCAGGAACTCGCAGTGCTCTGCATCAACGGCGGGCGCGTGCAGGTGCTCCCCTCTGATGACTTCTGATGATCTCTGATGACCTCTGATGACTTCTGATGACTTCTGATGACCTCTGATGACTTCTGATGATCTCTGATGACTTCTGATGATCTCTGATGACTTCTGATGATCTCTGATGACCTCTGATGACTTCTGATGACTTATGATGATCTCTGATGACCTCTGATGGCCTCTGATGACTTTTGATGACCTCTGATGACGGCGCGCGCGTGTAGGTGCTCGCGGCACGCACCAACTGCATGGAGCGGCTGCTGTTGCTCGAGGGACATGAGGCTCTGGTGGCCGTGTCCGACTTCACACCGCCCTCATGTAACGCGCACGTGCACAGGTGCTTGCCGTTGAGTGCCATTGAATGCCCTATGTATGCTTTTTGAGTGTCATTGAGTGCCATGGATTCGCTGTGCCCGACCTCACACCCGCCTTCACACCGCCTTCACACCGACATTGAGTGCTGTGCCCGACCTCACACCTCACACCGCCCTCCTGCAAATCACGACGTTCACACATGCAAATCACGACGTTCACAGCCCACCGGCGCGCGCGCGCCACACGTCCATGGTGCTCGAGAGCGTCGTCGCGGGCGATGCGCTGGGGCGGACTGTCGTAGAGGTGGTGCGTGCGACTTGATTGCGAATGGATTGCGAATGGATTGCGAATGGATTGCGAATGGATTGCGAATTGATTGCGAATTGATTGCTGGGGCGGACCGTCGTTGAGGTGGTGCGTGCGACGCTGCGCGCGCTCGTGACGGCGCTCCCGATGGCTCTTGACGGCCGCTCTTGATTGCCTCCCTCATCAGGTGCGCGCGACGCTGCGCGTGCTCGCGACGGCGCTGGGCTCCTCTGCGTTCCGTGCGGACTTTTTCATCCGCTGGCCCAAACCCGGTGCGGAGAATACTCTAATGACCTCTAATGACCTCTAATGACCTCTAATGACCTCTAATGACCTCTAATGACCTCTAATGACCAGGTGCGGAGAATACTCTCGCGACGCTCCACTTGAACGAGATTGAGCATGGGTTCGGCGCGGGGCGCATGCTGGCCTGGTTTGGCATGCCGCTGACGGACTATGCGATGCGCTCGTGGGCGCTCGGTGGTGACGTGGCACAGCGCCGACGGTTCGCGCAGATCGCATCTGCCGCGACCTCGCCGTCGCAGATCGCCTCAGCCGCGACCTCGCCGTCGTGGACGCTCGCCATTGCCAAATTAGGGACGCTCGCGACCACCGCCGTCGCTGCCGCCGCCGTCGCTGCCGCCGCCGCCGCCGCCGCCGTCGCCGCTGCCGACGCCGTCGCCGCCGCCGCCGCCGTACCTGATCCCGCGGCCGCGGCGGCCGCCGCGGCCGCCGCCTCTGCCGCGACGGCCGCCACTTCCTTTGCCGCTGCTAATGCTATACCGGTAGGTGCGGCCACAGCCGTCACCGCGGCCGCCGTGTTGGTCGCGAGCGTCCCTAATTTGGCAATGACGAGCGTCCACGTCACCTCTGCCGCCGCGACCGCCGCGACCGCCGCGACGGCCCTCACCTTCGCCGCAGTGGCCATCGAGGCGGCGGCGGCGGCGGCGACGGTGGCGGCGGCGGCGGCGGCGGCAGCGGCGGCAGCGGCAGCGGCGGCAGCGGCAGCGGCGGTGGTCGCGGCGGCCGCGACACCGGACCGCTCACTCCCAGACCGCTCACTCCCACCTCAGTTCGTATTCATCGAAGGTCGAGACGCCGATGCGCCCACCACGGCGCCCCCCTTTGCAATGGAGTGGGACCATGGGTATGGGAGAACCCCTGGCTCCACCCCGTCCCTCCGCTGCATGCAAGTGCTCACCACGGCGCCCTCTCCCTCTCCCCACAGGTGGGAGAACCCCTGGCCAACGGAGCACGGCACCCATATGTTCTCTCGCATCCCGTCGATCGCTCTCGCCGTGCCGTGCAGCGTTTGGCTGGCCTCTGTCAAAGCCCAGCCGCCGACGGGCGAGAGCCAACGGCCGTACACTGCCGACGGCCGATGATGAGGAACGCAATCATGGAGAGCCAACGGCCGTACACTGCCGACGGCCGCTGAAGCGCCCACGACGGCGCCGGGCTCGGCGCTCGCCTCTGAGATGGCCCGACGGCTGACCGGCCTGACGGTTGAGACGAGAGAGCCAACGAGGTCTTCTATTTACGCTCCTGCACTCCCGCCTCTGGCCGGCTGTTTGGTAATGGTATGAATCGATGAATCTCAATAGAATCTCAAAACCCGTGCTAATCCCCCGGGTAGTCGACGGCCTCTACCCTCTTAGGAGGTGAGGGGGGTGCTCTATACAGAATTGAGAATACACATGTCTATACAACAGGGGGAGGGGTAATCAAGTTGCCCCGCGCGCATAATGCGCGCGGGTTTTCAGCCCGCCGCAGCGCGCAGGCGCGAAAATGTTTTGGCGATATTGACTGTAAATCACTACATTTAGGCCCTGAAATGGATGCCACTCACACACGATTGACTGCGACGTACATGGATGAGTACGGACTACTTCGATGACACACTAGCCACAATGACAAATGCAACAGTCTCGCTCCCTTATCCGCCTGCTCTCTCGACTGCATGGCTAGGATCCATAGCGAAGTCGATCCTGAAGTGAAGATATCCTTGACCGAAAGCTGGATTGTAGCCTCACACCACCTGCGGAGCACACGAGAGTCAGCAACGAGCACAAGCTGAGTCGTCATCTGCGTGGAATCAGTCGAGGCTCACAAGACGGGCATACCTCTGTTTGCAGCTGATTGATGGTCGACTGCTGCTCATCACTGTGCTTGGCCCACTGCTTCCAGCGGTTGGTGGCCGCCGCCTTTGCTGCCTGTTCCTCTAGCAATTCTTTCGCTTTTGCTGCAGCCTTTGCTGCGGCTGCTGCGGCGCGACCACCCTTCTCCTGCCGGTAGCAGGCAGGCAGGTCAGCCTTGCTGCGGTCACCGCCATGGCCACCCTTGCGGATGTATGTCCTCACCATTGAGACGTAGAGAGGGGCGGCAGCCAAGGTGCTGGGTCGCACTGGAAGCGAAGTGTGCGCGAGGGGTTTCGTGAACAAAGTTGGAAGGGTTTGCGGGCTTCGATTTGCCGTTGCAAACCGAATTTCCGCGGTTCGGGGGTCTACGTTCCGAGATCTGTCGATTGGCACCCTGCATTATGGTGCATTATGGTCCATTGCTGGGGGTGGCATTTACTTTGCCACGACTCCAGAGCTCACGGGCCACAAGGCGCACAAGAAAGGCGTGATCCTGGAGGTGACGGTTGCCCTCGGTAAGATCCATACATTGTACCCTTGATGCCAACGGGCGCGACCCGAGCATGACGCTGCAGAAGCTCAAGTCAGGGGCTCAAGTCCAAGGGCTTTGATTCCGTATGCATCGCCCGAGCCGTTTCGAGCGGCCAGGAGTACGTCGTGTACGACCTGAGGCAGGTGCTGAGCATAGACTGGATGCGCGAGGAACCGAGGATTCGCGGTACACGTGTTGAGCTACATGATGCTGTTGATGCTGTTGATTCTGTTGATTCTGTTGACGCGGTACCGGCACGTGTTGATGCTGGAGTGCAAGCGTCTTGTGTTCAAATGTACTTGTACAAGATTCACAATCTTCGAACGAGGCAACGTGCGGAAAGCGTGCGACACACATTCACACACAGATGTGTGTGAACCTACCAATTTGGATTTGGATGGTTGAGTGCAGGGGTTGAATGCCGAACGCACCGGCCGACAACATGGGAGCGCCGGTGGCCCGAAGGGGTTTGCGCCAACGTTTGCGCATCCCTCCCTCGCCCCCGCCCTCGCCCCCACCTCCCTCGCCGCCGCCTCCAATGCATCCGCATCCCTCGCATCCGCCACGTGGCCAGCTGCTGCACTCCTCGTTGGGCGATGCGCCACCCCAGGTGACCGGCGCGCTGGTATGCGTGCTCGTGCTCGCGTTGCTCTGCCTCTACACTTGGGTCGAGTCGCTGTTGAGGCGATTTCGTGCAGGGCCATCTGCCGATGCCATCCTGAAGAAGCGGCAGATGGTCCTGATCGCTGCGGCATTCCCGCGCTCGGACGACCCCGAGTTCGGCGGTGCGAACGACCCGCTCGTCGGCACGGGCGATGCGAGCGCCGACTTCAGCACACTCCACTCTCTGAGCGAGCTCGGCCTCAGCGAGCAAGCGCTGCGGCTGCACACACGCATCCTCGAGTCCCGTGCCAGCGCCGCAAGCGACGCCGCCGCCAGTGGCTACGCGGCCAAGCTCGTCTCCATGGGAGCAGCCTCGGCGCTCGCTGACGCGGCGAATCTGCCGATGGCCTCGAGCGTGCCCGCAGGCTTCACGCTCGCCGCGCCGCCGGGGGAGCCAGGCTACCAAAGCCGCTACCCCCGGCGGGACGTGGCGAGGACCAAAGCCGTCATCGCCACCGGAGACCTCTGGCTGACGAATGTCGGCTTGCCACCGACGAATGCCCCCGCCGCCGCGAAGGCGGCGCCCGCTAAGGCGGCGCCCGCTAAGGCGTCGGGCGCAACCGCGCCCGCAGTGGGCAAGCCGCCACTGCTACCGCCATCCTCCGCGCCAGCGGCGGTAGCAGTGGCGGCGGCGGCGGCAGCCGCGGCCGCCGCCAAGGAGAAGCAGCAGCAGCAGCTACAGCAGCTACAGCAGCTGCGGCCGCCGCCGCCCGCGATGCAGCCGCCACCGCCGCCGCCGCCACCGCCGCCGCCGCCACCGCCGCCGCCGCCACCGCCGCCGCCGCCGCCGCCGCTCGTTGCGCAACAAACGTGTGTGGCGCCCACCACGGCGGTCGTCCCACCGCAGCTCGAGGCGCCGTCGTGGGCACCCTCCGGCGCCTTCGGACGCAATGCGTCCGCAGCGCCCACGACAGCGCCCAATGCCGCGCCCACCTCGGCGCTCGAGGAAGCTCTGGCGGAGAACGCCGTCTACGAGGAACAGAATGACGCTGCGACGAGGTTGCAGGCGGTGCGCCGTGGTCAGCGCGACCGCCAAGCGCTACGCGAGCCGCCCGACACGGCGCCCGACGCGGCGCCCGACGCGGCCGCCGGCAGCGGCGCCGTGTCGGGCGCCGGATGGGAGCGTCCGCCGCGGCCTTCGACGCTCGCGACGGCGCCTTCGACGCTCGCGACGGCGCCATCGACGCTCGCGACGGCGCCATCGACGCTCGCGACGGCGCCATCGACGTGGATCCGCCCTGAAGCAAAGAGTGCCCTCGGCGCGGTCATCGCCTGCCAAGACATCGGGCACGCGTACACGGAGGCTCGCGAAGCGGCGGCGCTGGCAGTGCCGGCGCAGGGGGGGGCGGCGCGCCGGCCGCCGCCGCCGCCGCCGCCGCCGCCGCCGCCGCCGGGGCGACCGGCGGCCGCATCGCCGCCGTTTCCGCCGGTCGTGATCCTCGAGGCTGCCCCCCCCCGCCGAGCTCCCCCCGCCGACGCGCTCAAAGCCCTCCCCGCACACGAACAGGGCGCCGTCGTGGGCGCGCCCAACACGAGCGGCTCGCCGATCCGCAGCTCGGCCATGAACGTCGTCTCCGCCACCGGTGGCAACCTGGGATCCGAGGACGACTTTCTCTCGAAGCTGGCGCAGGCCGAGGAGAGGGCCGCTCAGAAGAAGGCCGCCAAGAAGGCGCTCAAGAAGGCGCCTCCTCCGCCCCCTCCCCTGTTCGCGCCGGCGGTGGCGGCGGGTGTGTGGCGCGCCGAGGCGGAGGCCGAGTGGGCCTCCACCTGGAACTGGGTGCAGCTGCGCAACCTGCCGGGCGATACCTTATTTGGAGTGGGTGAGCTACTCGATCGCGAACCCATGCTCACGACGACGCTCTCGGAGCTCTTCCGTCCGCACTGCGCGGCGCTGCTCGACGTCTACCACCAGTACGCCGACGTGCAGCTGCCTGACCGGCACACGCGTGCCAACCAGAGCAGGACGAACTTGAGCGGTGCCGACAATCCGGCCGGCGGCGCCGGCGAGGGCGGCGGCGGCGGCGGCGGCGCCCTTAAGAACACGGATCTGCATCGTCTGAGCGAGAACTCGTGGCTGCAGCTCTGCCGAGACGCAAAGCTCCTGGGCGATGGCGAGCGGCAGGTGATGCCAACGGTCGCGTGCCTCATCTTCACGGCTGCATGCACGTGCTCACCACGGCGCCTTTTCCCTCCCCACAGGTGATGCCAACGGTCGCGTGCCTCGTCTTCACGGCTGTGAACACGCGTCGCGCGTCGCTCCAGATTGCGTCGGGGGGTACGGGCGACGCCGGCGGCGTGCGTGCCTTCACCTTCTCCGAGCTCATCGAGGCCATCATACAGCTCGCGTGCACGCTGCTCATGCAGCAGCGCGAAGCGGACGCGCAGCGCGGTGTGCTCGTCACGACGCCGCTCACCTCGGACACGGTGTGCGGCGCGATCTCGATGCTGCTCGAGGTCGAGATGCTCTCTCGCGTGCGCCGCGAGGACATCCGTGGCTTTCGGGAAGCCCTCCAGGGATGCGCCTCGATCGTCGCGTTGATGGAGGGCCACGCGGGCATGCTCCGGGCGGTGCATGCCCGGTACGCGCTGCGCGAGGGCGAGGGCGCCCAATTCGATGACAGGGGGGGGCTCGGGCTGCCCCTCTCTGGCTTCACCCTGATGGTGTGGGAGGCGGGGCTGGTTGGGCGCGAGCTCTCGCGCCAGACGGCGAAGGCGTGCTTCGTCAACGCGCTCGCGCCCGGCGATGCCCTCGCCGGCGTCGCCGAGTTTGTCGAGATCGTCGCGAGATTGGCGCACAAGCTCACGCCGATGACGCGCGAAGATCGGGTCGGCGCGCCGCCGCCACCCGCGAAGAAGTTCGCAGGCCACCAGAACACGCTCGGCACCAAGGGGGGCAAAGGGGGAGCACCGGTAACGGAGGCCGAGCCCGAGGCCCCCCCGGCGCAACCCGCCCTGCTCGCGCGGGCGGCGGACGGCGTCACCATGTGCTTCGTGCCCGAGGCGGAGGAGAAGCTGCTTGCGAAGCTCGAGGTTGTGCTCATCAAGCTGGCCAAGGTGGCGCGCGACCCGGCTGATGAGGAGGCCGCCGCCGCCGCCGCGTTCGCCGCCATCGGTCCGCCAAAGGGTCCGCCGGGGCCAAAGGGGCCGCACGGCCCGGGGCCGCCAAAGGGGAGCAAGCCGATCAATGGTGGGGCTGGCAAGCCGGGGAAGGCGGTGAGACAGGCGCGCGTGTGAGAGTGTTCCGATGTGTACGCGGTCCGCGCGGCTCAGTAGCTCCTCAGACGACACGTGTCACAGAGAGTTCGACGCGTGTCGTGTTTAATTTTCTCAGTCGATTGTTTACCAAAGAATACCATTTTCACCGGATCGCGCAGTCCGGCAGTCGCCGCGCTGGGACGGTATACTGTACTGCGTGAACGATCGGTCGAACATGCCACCTCAGTGAGCTCCTCAGGCCTTGAACGCACCCGCTCCATGACCCGCTCTGACTGGTGCTCTGACTCGCAACGCCAACCCCAACCGGGCTCGTCCGTTCACGCATCACGGAACAGTGAACGCGTAGGTCGGACAGGCACACGACGCGGCCCGCCGGTGGGCGCCCCTGACAGCACATTTCGCACTCGGGGAGGAGTAGATATGTCAAGATTGCACTCCATCGAAGTGGAATCGAGCTGATCCCTCGACTCTGCAGCATCAACATACCTGTCGCTTCTTTCATTCGCCGCAGCAGCTGACTTCTTTGCCGTCTTTGCTGCCGCGGCCACATCCTTCTTTGCTGACCTCTTTGCCGTCTTGGCTGCCGCGGCCGCATCCTTCTTTCTTTGCCTGTCCTCTGCGGTCGCTTGGGCGGAACCGAAAGCGAGCACGGAAGCATGCGACCCATCTGCAGCGTGCTCAGCTTCCTTTCCGAAAGCGAGCACGGAAGCATGCGACCCATCTGCAGCGTGCTCAGCTTCCTTTCCGAAAGCGAGCACGGAAGCATGCGACCCATCTGAAGCATGCTCAGCTTCCTTTCCGAAAGCGAGCACGGAAGCATGCGACCCATCTGCAGCGTGCTCAGCTTCCTTTCTTGCTGTTGATGCTGACATATCCGACCAAACTGCAATCGCGTTCGCAACGGCTGCTACTGCGCACTCGTGCGCGACCACAAGAGCAACCTCGAGCTCAGCGGCGGAATGGAGCGGCGGTGGAAGCGTCGCCGTGAGCGTCGCCGCCTCCAGGGTCGCCTGTGTGCGATACCGGCGCAGGTAGCGTGGCATGGTGGGCACCCACATGGTACGGGCAAATGCTGACTTGCGGTCCTCAGCCCATTCCGCCTCCCGATCATGAGTTGGGTGGATCATGCAGCCGACCTCATCGTCGAGCGCGACTGCGCTTGGCTTGGCGCCCGTGTTGCCGTTAGTGTTGCCGAGGCTCGCCCGCTGAAGCCGCTGGCAGTAGAGCGCGGGTTTATCATGCTGGTGCAGCCGCCGCTCGAGCGCGCTGCTCGGCTCGGTCCAGGATGGTCTCAAAGGTTTCGACCGAATGCACTTGTCACGTTGTGCGTTTTTCGCCGGCCTCCTCCGATAGTGTGAGCGCACGAGCGTGCCGTCTTTCCGGTAGTACTCTTTTACGTGCACCGTGCGGCTGGCCCGATCTGTGTCGCGCTGCTCAGCCATCTCGAGCCTGTTGAGGAAACTCGGTGCTTCCTCAAGAGGAAGTAAACTATTTGGGGAAGGACACTGCCAGTTCCCGAGTTCCAGATGCGGGTCGCTTGCCAGTTGGCTGAGGGTAGCGGCGCGGTACGACGCGAGCAACCTTTTGGCAGCGAGGCGCGAGCGGGCAGCGTCCATGACGAGCGCGGGGTCCCGAGAGAACTTGCGTGCATGTTGCGAGCGGGAGAGGGCCGTCGGGAGCGCGCTTGCCTTTGCAAGTCAATCCAAGACAAGTCAATTCAAGTAGGAACCTAAACCTTATGGGGGCTTGCCTGTTGCAAGTGGATACACGCCATCGAACTCTGCTATTAACCACTCAAGTACACGTCCTTATTTCAAAGTCACAAACGACCACCGACTTCGTCAGTTTTGGCGCGTTGAAGGCGATTGGTCACGGCGTCTCGCGACCGAAGAGCTTGCATTTGAGGAGCACTCCTACCAAACGTCGGTCGCCTTTCCCTCGTCCACCACTCCAAGCCCGTGGGCCGCCGCCCAGCCAGCCCGCGTGCTCGCGCCGCCCGCCCCCCTCCCCTCTTGCAACCCTGAGCGCGCCCCGCTCGCACCCCTCGCCGATCACGCGCCCAGGCCAACCACGCACACACGCGCTCTCGCGCGCCCCTCGCGCAGATACAAATGATGACCGCAGTCGCTCCGACTACCGTTCCGGCCACGCCAGCCAAGCTCGTGATCTCGATTCCCATCCAGGGCGATGAGGACTTTATCAAGTCGTCGCCCGCCTCTCCCACCGACGTGTCGGCCCTCATCGACCGTCTCGAGAAGAAGGCGAGCTTCAGCCCCGAGGCCCTCGCGAAGAAGGAGGAGCGCGCCAAGGCCCTCGCCGACATCGAAGTCGACGCACGCCGCGACCGCGCCCGTCGCGCCAACGAGCGGCACCAGGAGGGTCTCGCCCGTAAGCTTCGTCTCGAGGCGGCCGCCGTCGCGCGCGCATCCGAGAAGATGGAGCACAAGAGCCTCGCGCGCACGGCCAAGCAGGCGGAGTTGGACGCGAAGCGCTCGGCGAGCGCGGAGCGCCAGAAGGCCCTCTTCGAGGCGGTGCGCGAGGCGCGCGAGCAGCGCCAGCTCGACCTCTCCAACCGTCTCGCCGTCCTGTCTGCATCGGAGGAGCGTGCCGCCCGCATGCAAGCAAAGCGTCGTGAGGCTCTCGTCGCCAAGTGGACGTCGCAGGTGAAGCACGCGGCGACGGTTGCGCAGGCTCACAAGGCGGCCAAGAGCGAGGCCGTCGCTTCGGCCAAGGCGAACCTCTCCGCACGCCTCGAGGCCGCGGCGGATCGACGCCAAGACAAGATCCAAGCGACCGTGGACGCTGCCTCGGAGGACATTGCCAAGGCGGAGAAGGTGCGTGCGCGCAAGCTGCAGGAGGACAAGGTGGAGGAGGAGGCGCGGCGTGCCCGGCTGGGGCGTGCCATGGAGCGCGCACTCGGGCGTCGTGATGGGCGGCTCGAGTCTGTGCAGTTCAAAGCAGCCGAATCCAACGCCCGGGTGCGCTCGGTCGTTGAGTTGGTCAAAGAGCAGGCGGCCACCAAGCCCGGGCAGCTGGCACACGCGCTGGCGGTCAAGATGCAGGCGGCGGACGTGGCCCACAGCCTCGCGCTCAAGCAGATCGAGGCTGCGGCCCTCGCAGCCGCCGCCAATGCGCCCAAGAAGGCGCCTGTCCTCATCATCATCCCGGCGCACGGCCCTGCCACCGTCGCGTCCCCGGGTCTCCTCGGGCGCGTCCTCGCTGGGCCACTCGCGACAACGGGCGCGGCGACCCGCGCGAGCGCGGGCAAGACGTACGTCGAGGGGTACATGGCCGAGAGCCGCAAGACGTGCGCGCTGCTCCGAGCGCCCACGACGGCGCCCACGCGCTCGCTCCCGCCTCCAGGCCTGCTCGAGCGCCTCATGTTCAAGCCCAAGCTGCTGCTCGCCACGGCCAAGGCGCGCCACCTGGCCGCGTCCGGCCGGCGTGCGAGCTACATGGCCTTCATCGTCGCGCGCGCGGCCTTTTTTGGCTCCGTGCGTCTAGCGCGCGCGCAAGGGCGGAAGGCGGCCCGCGCTGAGATCATTCGGTCCTTGTGCGAGCTGCGTGCCAACCGGGCGACGCTCAAGGCGCAGGCGCACCTCGCCTCCGTCCAGTCCAAGGCCATCCGCTGCAACAAGCGTGTCCAAGCCGCGAGCCTCCAGCGCTCCATCGCGCGGCTCAGCCTGCTCAACAATGCCATCGAGGCGGAGCAGAAGCGTCAGGCGGCCGAGCTTCAGCGCGCCGTGATGCTCCAGAGCCGTGCCGTCACGGCCCGTGCGGCCGCTCGTGTCGAGCGGTTCGTCACGCGCCGTCGTGAGCTTCGTGCCGCATGCATGGCCAAGGGCATCGCCAAAGAAGTCAAGTGCTTCGAGGCAAGCTGCCTGCGCCATCTGCACCTGTCCGGCGTTGTCGCGAGCGCTAAGCGGGCTCAGCGTGGCACCGTCCACATCCACCCAGTGGCAACGAGTGTTGTGCGCAAGGCCCTCGCGAGCGCCCTGGTGAACGTGATGAAGGCTGGCGACGTCGATGCGGCGCGTGCGGAGGCGGTGGCGCGTGCGGCGCTGGTCTCGGAGGCGGCTGCGTCGGCCGCTGCGGCCAAGGCCGAGGGCAAGGGGGCGGCCGCTGCTTCGCAGGCCGCCAAGGCCGCCGCCATCAAGAAGGCCAAGGCATCTCCCAAAGGGTCGCCCAAGGCCACCCCGAATGCCTCTCCCACCAAGAAGGATGCGGAGGGCTGGGCAGTCGACCATGAGGTTCGTCAAAAGGAGGACGGCGTCGTTCCTAATTTGGTGATGGGCGTCGACGTGGCCGAGCCTGTGAAGCATGCGGCGGAGCCTGTGAAGCATGCGGCGGAGCCTGTGAAGCATGCGGCGGAGCCTGTGAAGCATGCGGCGGAGCCTGCAGAGACGGTGGCAGAGCCCACGACCGCGCCAACGCCACCAGTGGCCAAGCCCGCGGCCGGTGGCTGGTTCGGGAGCCTCTTTGGAGCCAGGCTGCCCCCCCCGCCGCCGCCCGCTGCCCCCCATTCTGACTGCTGAGCGGCTCGATGTGCGAGCTGCCGCCGCCGCAGCACTCGATTCCTAGTGCCGACTGTCGGACAGCTACGTGTGCGGCGGAGACTGGGCGTGCACCTCTCGAAACGTCGGGAACCTGTGGGGAACCTGTGGGGAGCTTCCGCTCGGACCTAAGCGTAGACGCTGTGTGCACACAGCGAGCGTGCGCCGGTTTGAAGACTGAGGGGGGAGGGGCCGGAGCGTCGTTCCGAGCGATGGCTACATTGGGAAGGCGGGCGTTTAGCGGGCGTTTGAATGTAGCGTGTGTAGGGCCCCGCGTACAGAGGGTTGTAGACGCGTTCGGCAATTGCTCGTTAACTCGCCTCTGGCGAATAGTACGTTTCCGGACCGCTACTTGCATCGCTCCGTTGAGCGGTTGCGGAGCTTATTTGAGGCTCTTCTCTTCTCTTCTCGTGGTCGTGCGTCTGCCGTTTCGGCTTTCGCGTCGCGTGCATGCCGTTTTCCGTATATTATAAGTCTTCTTGATTCTCGTAACATTATAAGGACGATACGATAGTCGACACCAAACCGAACGAGAAATAGACCGGCGGAGCGATCATGCGGCCGCCTCGGCTTTCTCTTCATTGGCTCACACATTTACGGCGGCCGTCGAGCGTCGTTCTCGCGGACGCAACTACCATACTTCTCGCCGCTCCCGCCATGAGCTTCAAGCTCACCATGGGCATGTCGCCCTTCACATCAGCCCCCGTGCGGTACCCTCCATGTGTGTCTGGTGTCTGGTGTGATTTCACAACGTACCGGTACATGTAACCGTACCATGGTATGCCGTGCGAGATGGCCCCGGCATCGTTGGCGTGCTCGCCGCTCGCGGACGCACACTTGGTCATCGGCATCCTTAGTTTCCGTTCGCCGGTCGGCTTGGCACGCCGGCAATGGATACGTAACTTGATGCGTGTGACGCCGACGGCGGCAGTGCGCTTCGTGCTGAGCAACGCCACTCCCGATGAGGATGCAGGGGCCGCCGATATGCTGCTCCTGCACGCTGCCGAGAGCGGCCGCTCGCTCGGCACGTACCTTCTGACCCTCGCCTTCTTTCGTCACGCGCTGGCGCACCAACCACGCATCCCGTTCATCGGGCGCGCCGACGACGACAGCCTGTTCGATCCGCCGACTGTGCTCGCCGAGCTCGAGGCTGTGGGCGCGAGCGCGCACGTGGTCTACGGGCCGTACCATGAGTGGTACCAGTGGATGCCGCGCGCCATGATGCCCACGTGTTTTGCCTATAGTACGGGCCGCTTCCACAGCACGATCAACACCACGATTGCTCGCTGCGCCGCCGCCGCCGCCGCCGCCGCGCGCACTCCCAACGGCACGGCGCTGGCACCGCCGTTGTTGACGAGGCGAGCGGATCGTGAGTGCCTGTACGCCGAGGCCGTTGGCCCGTATCCATACGCCAAGGGCCCTCTTGTCGTCTACACGCGCCAAGTGCTTGAGCGCCTGCTAGCCTTACCTCAAGCCTCAGCGGACGAGGCGTATGCACTCGGGGCTCGTAAGCGCATGCCGTTGCGCACCCCGCTCAACGGGCGCGTGCTCAACAGCAGCAGCTACCTCCACCCGCGCAGGCAGGTTGTCTTCGATGACATGTACGTTGATGGTGCCCTGAAATCGATGGCTTCCCTCATCTGGCGGTCCTCTTGATTGCCTTTGATGACCTCCTGATTGCTTCCCTCATCTGGCGGTCCTCTTGATTGCCTTTGATGACCTCCTGATTGCTTCCCTCATCTGGCGGTCCTCTTGATTGCCTTTGATTACCTCCTGATTGCTTCCCTCATCTGGCGGTCCTCTTGACTGCCTTGGATGACCTCCTGATTGCTTCCGTCGTCTGGCGGTCCTCGATCGGATTGATTGGCTCTGATCGGCTCTGTGATGGACCCCCTCATCAGATACTTTGGCTACCTCACGCTGCTGGCCTACGGCCGAGCGCCCGCGCCGCCTCTCCGCCTCGTGCATGCGCGCCTGTCCGAGTATCGCAAGGAAAGGGACGTAGGCAAGAGGCTGAGCACGCAGAAAGGGCGCGCGCGCATCTTCCACAAGCTCAAGGGGAGTGCTCGCTTTGAGCAGCTCAACCGCTCCGATCCCCCTGTGCATGCCGCGCTGCGTGCCAATGTGCGCCGCCGCTCTCGATGCGTGCGCGTGGCATGCAAGTGCTCATCACGGCGCCCCTTCCCCGCGCTGCGTGCCAAGGTGCGCCGCCGCTTTCGATGCGTGCGCGGATGGGTCGCACCCTACGGCTTGCAAGGCATGCGAGTGCGAGGGCTGCCGCCACAGTCGACCCAAATCGGGATGGCGCCGCAGTCGACCCAAATCGGGATGGCGACGCAGTCGTCCCAAATCGGGATGCCGCCGCGGTCGACCCAAATCGGGACGGCGACGGGGCAGCCACGCGTTGCGTTGGGCGCCGCGTTGGGCGCCGCGTTGGGCGCCGCGTTGGGCGCCGCGCAGACGTCGACGGCATCGGCGGCGACGGCATCGTCGCTTGAGGCCGGCGCGGCTGGGGCGGCTGGGGCGGGTGCGGCCGCGGCGTCGTGCGAGCTGGAGGAGAGCTACGGCGTGTCGTTACCGAAGCTCGAGCCGTGTTGCGAGGGTTGGCAGCTGTGCGAGGGCGAGGAGGATGTCGAGGCCCTCGAGGATGGCACATGGGCTCTGCGCTACCCCAACTCCATCGTTACGGCATAGCGGCGATCGTGAATACAACCGCATTACCCCTCCCAGGCCCTCCGCCTCCTTCCCCGTCTCCGCTGGGACGTGGGAGCTGGGCGCCCTCATGGGCGCCGCACCTACCCGTGCCGCGAGGTACGCCACGTACTGTCACGCTCCCCTCCCCTCCTACACGCTCCGCGCTCCGCGGGCTACTACGTGGGGCAGTTTTTGATAGTGCATTACGTGATCTTAACGGCCGCTCCGTATCTGTGCGCACTGCGGCACGCTGTGGGCCTGTGGTGTGCACACGAGACACGGTACTGAGCCGATTACTGGTCGATCGTATAGCGCGGCGACAAATAGAGATACGCGCGTACGTAATGTGAACTTTCACTTATTTCACCCCACAGCACACCCGGGGCGTGGGCGATGGCCGATGCGGCATGCGCGGAGGTGCCGGTAGCCGTGTGCCGGTACAAGATACCGTCTCGGCGCCACTGCGCGCGCGCGGCCGCTGGCGCGCGGCGAACAACGCGCCTAACCGCACACACCACGCGCTCGACAGACGACACTGACTTCACTTGCACACCGAGTGCGTGGCCCCAACGCCCTTCTGGCCCTTCCTTACTTTCCACAGTTCGCTTCTTTCACGTGCAGTGCAGGGCTTCGCTCCCCTCCGCTCGCTCCCAGCTCCCAGCTGAGCGCTCCTCAAGTTTCCCATCGCCCTTTTCGCGTGGGTCGTCGCTCGACCTTGCTCCCAGCTGAGTGCTCCCTATCGCCCAAGATCCCCCCTAGCCCTTCACATCGGCCGTCGCTCCGCCTCACTCCCAGCTGCGCGATCCACATTTTGCCACATCCCCCCCTATCCTTTGCGTGGGCAGTCACTCCTCTTCGCTCCCAGCTGAGGGCTCTTCCTAGGATGAGCTTGCCTCATGCCTCATACATCTTTGGGATGTGATCATGGGATCGGCTTGCCATCGGCCCCGGGCTGTGGGGCTGGCCGTATATCTACTGGGGTTGGCCGTACATCTGCTGGGGCTGGCCGTACATCTGCTGGGGCGCGGGCTGCGCCACCGCGACGGCCTGAGCGAACTGGGGCTCGCTGTACTTTTGCTCTTGCACCGCGATGGACACGGCGGGGACATGAGAGGATGATGACGTATGGGAAACGTAGTTGCTGAATTGAGGTTCCCTTCGCATATCCTGGCGTTTGCGCAAGCACACACACACGGCGGCGCAGGCACACACACACGCCAGGATGATGACGCCGAGAATAATGAACCCGACGAGTGCGCCGATGTCCTCGTCGGTGATCGGAGGTAGAGTTGGGGGCGGGGGAGCGGAGGTGCCAGGTACAGTGGACTGGCATCCAGGGCGTGGGACGGTCGAGCAGTATGTGCCGCAATCATAGGCCATGATTGTGTTATCCGTCGTACGGCAAGCACCGCAGCATCCTTGCGTAGTCTGGTAGGGCCGCCAGAGCGGGCACGAACCGCTCGTGCGACTCCCGGTCACGTCGGGGGGAATCGGTTCGAAGTTAGCGGGGCACGAGATCGGGGTGTTCGAGCATGTCGTGCCAAACGTATACGCGTAGCACTGGCCATTCGATCCTGTGCAGGAGCCGCAGCAGCCTCCCGTGGTCATGCAGGAACGGGTCGCAGGGCACGTCCCGGATGTTGACATCGGAATGAAGTTGGCCGTTGGGCATGTCGCGGGGGGGGTAATGGTGCCTGTTACAGTGGACGAGCATCCAGTGCCGCCTGAGTTCGAGCAGTATGTGCCGCCTGAGCTCGAACGGCAAACATAGGGGAAGATTGTGTTATCCGCCGCACGGCAAGCACCGCAGCATCCTTGCGTAGTCTGGTAGGGCCGCGAAGCCGGGCACGAACCATGCGGACGACTTCCGGTCTCGTCGGAGGGAAGCGCGTCGAAGTTAGCGGGGCACGAGATTGGGGTGCTCGAGCATGTCGTGCCAAACGTGTACGCGAGGCACTGTCCACTCGATGCCGAGCAGGAGCCGCAGCAGCCTCCCGTGGTCCTGCAGGATCGGGTCGCAGGGCACCCGGATGCTGGCGCCGGAATGAAGTTGGCCGGGCATGTTTGGGATGACGACTGCTGAACAGTTGTGATCACGAGGATGAGATACAAGAACCGAGCTGTTCTTGGCATGGTGCGTTCGCGTTTCGTTGCACAAAAATGCCGTCGGTCGGGCGGCACGCGCGACGAATGCGCCAACGACGCGAGGTCTCTCTCGGACCCTCTCGGAGAAAGCACGTTCGTGCCTCAAGACGACGCGTTTTTCCGACCGAAAAGACCGTTTTAGAATCCGACTCAATAATAACTTGAACCCCATTTTTTTCCCCTTCCTATTTAATCCGTGATCGTCCTATAACCTATATAATTACATGAGCGGGGCGGTTTGTACTAGGAAGGTCGGAGGTACCAACCCAAAGGGACAGATCAACCCAAAGTTGTCTCAGTGAGGCACGATTCCCACCTCAGTGGGACTTTAAAACCGTCTCACTGAGGCGGAAAACTGCCTCACTGAGTGGGAAAATTCACTCAGTGAGCCGGAATTATGTCTCAGTGAGTCGGATTTCACTGTCTCATACTCTCACTGAGCCGTAAAACCCGCCTCAGTGAGACAGAAAACCGGCCTCACTGAGGCGGGCACTGAGTCGGATTTCTGTCTCATTGAGGCACAAAACACGTCTCAGCGCACGTCTCAGATGTGAGACGTGCATTGAGGCACTTTGGGTTGGTCTGTCCCTTTGGGTTGGTACCTCCGACCTTCCACTGCATTCCCAGCCCTTTCCAGCACGGATAATTATTGAGGGGTAATGAGTAAATTGAGGGGCGCTCACCGTGCAAATGCTCCAGTCCTCTTTCGAACGTTTTTCTCGCCCTTCGGTCTCCACCGGCTGTTGTCGTGCTGCCACCGCGCGCCCAGATCTCGATAAAATAGACTTGTAGTCGAGCCGCTGCTCATAGAAGATGTGTTCGTATGCTGCACCCGCTAGAAGCACCCGCTTCCTAAGAATGTATATTTATTGTGTCTCGTCTCGACATTGGCCATCACCACTCACCCACCAAGATGCTGCGAGGATCGCGCAAGGCTTGTAGCCGACAAGCTCGCCAATGGCAACGAGCCGAACTCAGACAACTCTATGCCAAAGACCCGAGGCTCTCACAGAGCCGACGAAAGACAACGTCGCAACTCGCAGTGCGCCTTCTCCCCGGGGAAACTCATTCCCAACAAGTTTCCTTTCCGGGGACTTTCCTTTCCGGTCACGCTTGCCGGATCTCTCGGGCCCACACTTGGCCCCCCCCTTCTGTCTCGATTGACGTTCCGCTCGCCTCTGTACATAGTCTGCGCGTCATTCTCACCTGGCCGTCCACAGAACCTCTCCCCCGAGTTTCTGCCGTGCCCCCGGCCCTTGCTCGCGCTGCTGTCTAAAAACAAATAAAAAGAAAAATGAAAAAACTCCCCTTAAATCCCATAGGTGTTTTTAGTTCCATACTTACCACTTTTAGCCAAACGGCAAAGCGGCCACGCCATTTGGCTTTTGGGGGACATGCTCGATGCTGCTGACACACATACATAAGTTCAACGCTGATGAAAGACGATGCTCCTGGTAGCAAGGGCATCCATGCCGAGTGAGCGCAGCCGCAGGGGCACTCACACATGCGTGCTCGCCAGGCTGACGCGCGCCGCCGCCACCGAGCCCTCCCCCTGCGCGTGCCCCTGCGTCGGCTCGTTGCGCCGGAGCTGGTTGACTGGCGAGCAGGCAGCAGCGGCCGCGGACTGCGCATGAGCCAGCGCCGCCGCCGCCGAGGCCGCCGCGGTCGCCGAGGCGGTGGCCGCCGCCGCGGCGGCGGCGGCGCTGTCGCCGGCGGCCGCGGCCGCGCCCTGTGTCATCAGGCGTGCCACGTCATCTTGGATCTCAGCTTGAAGTGACCGTGCCAGAGCGACCTCTTGTTCGGCCTGGTCGAGCGTCCCGGCGCCGACAGCGCAGCCCGGCGCGCCGGCGTCGTACACCCCCCATCCCGCATGCAACGGACCCACACGATCGCGCCAGCCGATCCCGCCCGCGTAACCCAAATTAGGCACTCGGGCGGAGGCGGCGCTCGAGACGGCGCTCGGCCCCGTACCGGTCGCGCCCGACACGGCGCCTACGGGGCGCGGGTTGGTACCGGTCGCGCCCGACGCGGCGCCGCCATAGCCGGCCGCATAGCCGCCGGCCGCCGCGCGACGGTGCAACGCGTTCGCGGCCTCGGTGGCGCCGCTCGAGCTCGCGCAGCTCGTGCCAGCAGCACTGGCGCTCGGCACGGCGCTCGGGGGCGCTCGGTGCGGCGCTTGTGGAGCGGGCGGGTGGGAGAGGCGGTAGGCGGCCATCAACGCCTCGTCCGCATGCGGGTCGTCCGAATCGACCCGCGCCGTCGTCTGACGCAACCCTTCGCCCAGTGCGTAGTGGTTGAGGCGCGGCTTGAAGGTACAGTGCATCTGGAGCTCAGCCTCCTCTGACGAAACTGGTAACGGCTTTCGGGCGTGAGGGGCGTGTGAGTGCGGCACTGAGCACTTGGCGCCGCCCGCGGACGTGGCACTCGTCATGCCGCCACCGCCGCCGCCCTTGATGGCGGGCTTGAAGGTACATTCCTTCTCCTCCTCGGTCCGCCGGGCCATCTGCGCCAGGACGCGACGGTTCATGTACTCGGCTTGCTGCTCATAGAGGCGCTCGCTGACTGGCCGCCGTGCGTCCGACTTGGCGGCCACCAGCCGCGCCGAGCGTGCGTCGAGCTTGGGCTCGAACGTGCACTCCGCCTGCTGCGCCCGGAGACGTGCCGCCTGCTGCTGTGCATAGACGCCGTGGTTGGCTCGGTTGGGCAGCAGCGAATCGCGTGGCCCGTTGGCGATCGAGGTGGCGAGGGCGCGGTTGACGAGGGCCCTGACGAGGGAGGCACTCAGGGGCGTCATCAGAGGTCATCAGAGGTCATCAGGGGTCATCAGAGGCCGTCAGGGGCGTCATCAGGGGCCATCAGACTCGCAATGACAGGTCCACTCAGACGTACTTGAAGTCAGTCATAGCGAGGTACTCCTTCTCAAACGAGGGCACGAGGGGTCGTAGCGCCTCTGCCACGTCACGGGGCATCGCCGCCGAGTCGAGCGCCGCCGCGAGCCGCGAGCCCTCGAGGATCCCGGAGCCATCGCCCGCCTGCATGCAATGAGGGAGGCAATCAGCATGCAATGAGGGAGGCAATCACGAGCCCTCGAGGATCCCGGAGCCATCGCGCGCCTGGAGCGGGTGGCCGAAGAGCATCAAACTTGGTGAGGTGAATGGCACTCTATGGCACTCAATGGCAATTGCGATCAATGTCACTCGATGTCACTCGGCACTCACCTGGTCCAGTTGGCCGAAGAGCTCACGAAGGCGCGCCGATCCTGCCAAATTTGGGAAAGGAGGGGTAGGCTCAGGGGGGGTCGTATGCTTGGAGAGGGGGGGGAGGGCAGCGTCGGGGGGAAGGGGGAGGGGTACGCACGGAGAGACTCGACGAGGGACGCGGACAGACCGCGAGAGAAGGCCCCTTCGGTCGGCAGCTTCGCCTCCTCTGCCGCCCGCTGACGCGCCTCCTCTGCGAGGCTCTCCCTCGAACGACGCGCCGCCACCCGGGACGTGTGCAGCACGGGCACGCCGACGACGGGGCCGGCCACCGCGCCGCCACCTGGTACTGGAACGCTCCCCTCGGCAGGGACCGCTATCGTCGCGGTCGCGGCGGTGGGCTTGGGACCGCGAGTGATTTGCGGCTTGAAGAGGGGTCTACCGGTCACCGGATCCTCGTGCCGGTGGAGGTACCTGATGAGGGAGGCAATCAATGGCGTCATTCGAGGCCATCAGACTTACTCTCGGAGCGCCTCCATTTCAATCTCAATCTCAATCTCAATCCCAATCTCGATCTCAATCTCAATCTCAATCTCAATTGAGACGTACTCTCGGAGCGCCTCCATCTCGACCGCCTTCTGCCGGTGAGCATAGCACAGCCGGTCGAGGGCCTGGGGACGAAGCTTGCGGGCCGAGTGCGAGCGCGCCAGCGCCGCAATCTCGGCCTCGCGCTCGTGCTCGACCGTGGACACATGCCGCTGCTTGAGCTTCGCGTCCTCAAACAAGGAATGGTGGATCGGCATCGAGCCGCGTGGCGCTTCCACCCGGGGCGCGAGGTAGCGGCGGGAGGGCGGTGCCGAGGCGGAGCGACGGGTGCGCGAAGCAAGGGCGCGCGAGGCCGCGGTGATCGTCGGTTGGTAGGAATGCTCCCGCGCCGTGTCCATATCATACAGCGCCTGCAGCATCAGACGCTCGGCACGGCGCTGGTGAGCTTCCAAATGCTGCACGTCCCAAATCGAGATGCCGCCGCTCTCGCGCAGGCCGCTGCTCGTCAGCCGACCGGAGCCGCCGCCACCGCCGCCACCACCACCGCTCGGCCGGCCGCTGCCGCCGCCGCCGCCGCCGCCGCTCGGCCGCCCCCTCTCTGCGCCGCCCGTGCCCTCGGCGCCGCCACCGGCGCTGTCGTCAGCACTCGCGTACGCGCCGTTCGCGGCCACCTTGAAGCTCTCGGGACGCCGCCACGGATCGGCCTCATGTCCCGTCGCACTGAGCAGCAGCTCACTCGACTTGGACACGGACGGCTGGAAGGTGGCCTCCGGGTCGAGGCGCAACGCCGCCTCCTTGGCAGCGGCCTCGCGCTGCCGGCGCTGCCGCAACCCATCCGTGTACAGCCGCTCACTCACAGGCTGGTCGCTGCTCTCGTGGCGCATCTCGAGGTACTTGCGCGAGGTGGCCGAGACGGACGGGCCGGGCGTGAGGGACGCGGCCTCCTTGGCCTCCTCGAGGGCGCACAGATGGCGTCGCCTTGCCTCGAGGTCGCCCGCCTCTTCATACAAGCGCGCGTGCGCATCGGCAGGCCCGGACCGTCGGCGCTCAGCAAGGCGCCTCGACCGTTCCGAAACGTACGGCACGCCCTCGCGCCCCCCCGCGCCGTCCTGAGCGCCGTGGCGCAGGCGCGGCGCGGATTGCGAGCGGCGCATCGAGAAGGCTGACGACACGGCTGAACGGGGATGATGCTCCTTGCTGTACCCATGCCGCTCTGCACCCATCCCGCCTCCGCCTCCGCCGCCGTCGGCGGCCCCGGCGCTGTCGCGGGCGCTGGTGTCGGAGGGCGTCGGGCGCTGTCGTGGGCCCACCGAGACGGCGCGTCCGCCCGAGACGGCGCGGTTGGGGTTGGAGCGCCCGCCCGAGTACGGCAGAGGGCCGCGCCCGCCCGAGTACGGCTCTCGCTCGGGGGGAGCGCGCTGCCACGTGTACCGCTCGGGGGGGCGCCGGGGGGGGGAGAGAAGGGTGGCTTCGGAGAGGAGCTGTGTGGCCGGGGCGACGGGGGGGT
>Ga0210243_100025_pt1 | contig 92961 bp, 53 predicted proteins | sample ChrtobMeP5a_32mM_FD_155461 | JGI IMG/M metagenome (GOLD analysis project Ga0210243, IMG submission 155461) | Chrysochromulina tobin associated microbial communities from unialgal haptophyte culture, Seattle, Washington, United States - P5a_32mM | ecosystem: Host-associated > Algae > Haptophytes >...
GCATTTTGCGTTTTGAGTTTTGCGTTTTGCGTTTTGCGTATTGCGTATTGCGTTTTGCGTTTTGCGTTTTGCGTTTTGCGTATTGCGTATTGCGTTTTGCGTTTTGCGTTTTGCGTTTTGCGTTTTGCGTTTTGCGTTTTGCGTTTTGCGTTTCGTCAGTTTCGTCACATCCTGACCACAATGGACGGAACTGACGAAACCCTCGAAATCTAGAAACCGTCGGATAGGCGTGAGGTACGCCGCAGCCTCTCGGCAAGGGGGGGTAGGGGTAACCGTCATGTTAATACTTTTACGTGTTAACGGTCTACGATGTGGCCAACTTGCGGCGCATGCTCCTCTTGATGGGCACTTGCATGAGGTATCGGTTGCGCTCATGAAGCAGGTGCAACAACATGAACTGAAATCTCCCCTTTGACATGCCTCGAAACATATGCTTGCTGCGTGCGAGCCATGAAAAGGACTGCTCGGCAGCTTCTGTCTGAGAGTCGTCCGACAGTGCCTCACACTTTGAAGGGTCGACCCATTGCTTGCAGAACTTTCCCACGTGGTTCCGAAAGTGGAAGCGGTCGACAACTAGCACGAGGACGTTGAGCACCCAGGCCACGAATTTGCTCTTGGCCTCTCGCAGTTGCCAGAACCTTAGTAGATGGCAGGCATCATCATACGCTATCACTTTGGGGGGTGAGATGCGATGCAAGTGCATGATGGCGTAGAAGAAGGCGTGGACGCATCTGAGGGATTCATTGGCAACTATCTCGTCGACGGCTAGAAACAATCCGCAGGACGAGACGAGCGCCAGCACCCCTGCAGTGGTTCTTCGAATTTCCCCCGCATATTGAAGCTCCTTCAGGTTATTGCAGCCAACGTCGATCATTCCTTGATTGCTGTCTTCAAAGTCGCCGGTGCTCGCATTCTGCAGCGCGGCTGCCCGTACGCCGGCGTGGCGCGTGTTGCTTGACGGCGGTCCTTCGGAGGCGCTCATCGTCGGGCCAGATGCTGCGGTGTCGCTGCTTGCGCTCGCTTCTGAGTGTTTCTGCATCCATTCCTCAGTGTCCTTCTTACGTTCACGAGCCTGAGCACGCTTTTGCTCAGCCGCCTTGCGAGCCGCTTCCACTTGGCTTCCTGGTGCTGCCTCGACGCCAGCTTCAAGAGCGGCTTTGTTGATGTCACATTCGCACGTCCAGTACAAGTCGTCATAGCCCACAAACTTGACTTGATATTCGGAGTGCTTGTTGCGCATGCACTCTTTGACACGCTTTGTGCGGTTGGTCTGCGCTGCGTTCCTCTGGAGAGCGGCTCTCTTGTCCACAAGCTTCTCGACCAGGAACATAGCTTGGGCCTGCGCATCCAACGGTGTCCTCTCGTCGGGTGCAGATTCAACGAGATCCTCTTGTTCAATGGCCTCCACAGCAGCTTCGACATTCATCGCAGCATCGGAGGGTTCTGCGGGTGCCGTGGCACTGGCACTTGGCTCGGGCTCGAGCTCGGGCTTCGAACTCGGCGCGGCCGGCGCGGAGAGCGCGGTCGGCTCGGGCGGCGTGGTCGGCGCGGGCGGCCCGGGCGGCACGAGCAGCGCGAGCGCCGGCGCGGCCGGCTCGCACGGCTCGCACGGACCGCATACGGCAGGGCGATACGCAGCAGCCTCATTGCAACAGAAGCAGAACCGTTGGCCCCGCATTGGCGTGCGGTCGCATGGCATGATGTTGATGCCTATTTCGCCAAGGTCCACCTCGCGAGCTGCATCATTGTCGCACACGGTGCGCTTCACTTTCATGTGGCCGTCGACAATCCAAATGCAATCCTCGTGACCACTTGGCACTCGACATCTCAAATGGTGCTCTCCAGCGTAGAGCCTTGTGAATCTGGGAGACAGAAGTGCGACGTAGGATTGAAGCGTGCGATCAAGGTCGGATTGCCCCTGCATCATCGTGTAGCGGCTGAACGCCATTGGCGTCTCCAACGCATGCTCCTGCAATCCGAACTCATCGAGCATGAGCATGAGCGCAAAGATCAGATACGCACTCTGGAACGGGTATCTCGGTAGGTGCGTTCCAGTTAACGAAAAGTATTCCGAGGCAAAGGTCTCGAAGGCCGTGTGCGAATGCACAGCTTGTGTCTTCATACGCAGCAGCAGATCGGGCACTGAGAATACCACTTGGCCGTCTGGTCCTTGAAAGTACGGCGCTGCGATGCTGTCACGGATGAAGCGGCAGTGGCCTTTTGGGATCGAGCCCAAAGTCGCAAAGTTGAGCCCGTGGTGAGCACCGCATGCCGCGCAGAACTTCGCATGCAACTCGCCTGCTCGCGCTCCACGTGCGGAGTAGATTGTTGGCGAAAGGTGCCGAACCGTCAGTCGCCCATCTTTCCCAAGTTGCAGGTTCGTGCTGCCGCACGCCGCGCAGCTTGTTGCAGGCGACACCAGAATGATTTCATCGTCCGTCGCTGGATTGCGAGCGCGAAGAATGTTCAGCAACCTCGCGAATCGCGGCGCGACGATACCTCGCAGCCGCTCGCGCAGCAGCTTCATGCCGAATGCTCCTCCAGGCAGCGTATAGCCACGCTGTTGCATTCGCTTGGCCATTGCAGCGTCGCGGTCCGGCATTTCTTGAGGTAGCGCGGCTTCCAGATCCACAAAATCTGCAAGCGCATCGGCCGTCTCCAGCGGAGCGAAGAGCCTGCCGAGCTCCCGCAACGCTTCCGCCGCGCGCTCCATGTCGCGCGCGCGCGCGCAGCAGATGCACCGCGCACCGCGAGCACGCGTAACGAACGGATTTACGGATTTGGAGATTCCCGCGACGGTGGTTTCAAGACACCGACGATCGTCGGTGTCTTGAAACCACCGTCGCGCAATCTTGGTGCCCGCCTTTTGCGTTCACCCCTACTTCGCCCCCGGCGGTGTGAGCTTCCCCGTTGGGTGATTGCGGTCTCACCCCGCCCGCGTGTGCTCGTGGCAGCGCCCCCTTCGTTTCGATCCATACACTCTTGGAGCTCGGGGCTCAGTACACATTTGTTAGTTTGGAAAACATGGAGGCGCGCGCTGCGATAGGCGCCGAAACTGTTCCGGAAACACCAAGCGCCGCGCTCAGGATCGAAGTTCGAGATCTGCATCCAAATTAGGGTGAAATCCGGAGCGCGGCGAATCAAACTTCACACAAACTTGTGGGGCCACGACAGCGTGTTGCGACGAGCGGCTGTTCATTGGCTGCCTCGCCCAGCTGCGCGCTCGCGCCTGCTATGGATCAAGGGTACGACGACCTTGGCGATGCGAATGACCATCTAGCTGCACCTGCTCCTGCTGCCCACGAAGGTGCCCGCCGCCATCTTCCTCTGGTCCCTCGCACTGATGATTTCCTCATGTGGCCACGCCTTGCTTGTTGCGCTGCTCCTCGCCCGTGGGAACTGCAGATGATGGAGCCGACAAGGTCCAGTTCGTGCGCGAGGCCAACCTGAGCGAGAAGCAACTCTTCGCGCGGTCGGTGGCTGTGTCACGCAAATATGCCGGGAGGCTGCTGCCTGCTGCGATCCTGGGCATGACGACTACCCTTGCGAACGTCTACCTCGTTCCCGAGCTCTTCGTCTCCGCGCTCCTGCTGCCCATGGTGCTCTCGTTCTGCAATCGACTCTCCTTCGCCGCTTTCATTGCGAAGCGGGCCACGGACGGCGCGCAGGGCGGCTCCATGATCAGGCGTCGCCGTCCGTGGGTTGCGTTCCGTTCCAAAGGGTGGCAAGAAAGGCCGAATATGACGCTTGCGCTTTTATCTACGTCGGGCGCCAATAAGTCGGCTGTGCTCGCCGATCTCCAAGCGACCGTAGCCGATGTCTGCAAGTACCGCCAAGTTCACAACTACATCGCGACGGACTACACTCTCGAGGCTGTGCAAGCGCTCATGGGAGAAACTGACGGCACTGCTCTCCTCGTTCTTGACGAGATGAAGAAGATCAAGGCCACCGACGAGTACAAGAAGAACGTCGGCAGCGGGAACGAGAAGCTCATGGAGCTGCAGTCCGGCCAGACGTTCCGCGTGATTCGCAAGGGAGGAGCGCGGCCTTCAGCTCACGACGAACATTCACCTGAGACGCCTGGAGAAGCGAGTGCCGTGAGCGTCATCGAGGCCCAGGCTCACCTCAACATTGCCGGCACCACTCACGTGCATACCGGGGCCGCCTGGTTCAAGAACGAGCAGGGTATGACAGATGGCAAGATGACCAGGTTTGACTGTGTTGCTGTCGAGGCCCAGTACAGTGACCTGCCTGATCGTGAAGACATGGAGAAGCTCGGCATTTCCATCGACGATGGCATTGATTTGTTTCTCCTCTTCAATGTCATCGCGAGCCTGCGCGACATCTTCGTCAACGATGCGAATCGCAAAGGCATCCTGCTGCTCGACGAGGACGCGTACGCACACTTTCAGGAGTTCATCAAGAACAACGTCAATCCCAAGCTTCGTGAACTTGCTCGCGAGCCACAGGCGGGCGCACAGGTGAGCTCGCTCTCAAAGCTCAAAGGGAAGGTCTTGAAATTCTCTGGTGCCGTCTTCCTGATGATGGTTGCAGCCGAGATATGCGCCCTCGACGAAATCCGCGAATACGACTTTGACCCCGATGACGATAAGGACACCGTTGCGTTCACTGCCATCGTCAAAGCGACGCTGATTGTGAAGGAGCTCGTGGACCAGACCAAGGAGGGCAAGATCATCACCAAGGAGGCCCTCGAGTTTGCCATCCTCTGGGGCACAATGTTTCACGAGACTGGGATGGCTCTGCAGCACTGCATGGTACGTCGCACGCGGCTGCCTGCTGCACTTGGATCCGAGATCTCGGCCGTGCACGCGACAAGCGACGATGATAGCGAGAGTCAGCATTCGAACGATGCAGACCGCCGCCCAAAGCACTCATTGTTCGAGATTACTGCGTGCTGGGCTGCACACGCCATCATCACAGCAAAGAAGTTTGAGGCTCATCAGGTCTCCGCGTCGTACATGTCTGCGGACTCTGCGAGGTTGATTATTGGAGATGCGGCCAACCTGACAGGTGGTCGGGTTCTCGCAAAGGGCAAGCCGCGGCCCACCTTCTATGCAGGCGCCCAGCAGCTCGTCAACGATGGTCTTGCGGCATGGATCTACGAGGGCCAGGGCCAGGGCAGCAAAAGCCGCCTGGCGACGAACAAGATTTGGGGTGTTAAGCTGACCGACCTCGCCAAGGCTGATACCAACACTGCTCAACTCGTCCTCGCTCCTTACCTCATTACAATCGAGAAGTTCATCGAGTCATGCGCCCCGATGCCTGATCGCGAGCGTGCCACGTATGCCCACACCGACCTCAAGAAGTTCATGCTGATGCCTCCACCTCCCGCGCCCGCGCCCGCGCTGCTCGCGCGCACCCCCGCTGACACTGGCGCTGGCGCTTCTCGCGCTTCTGGGAACCCGTCTAGCGAGGAAGGCCGTGACGAGCGTGTGCTGACGAGCCCACCTGCAGACGGCTCCCAATGTGGCCCTCGCCGATCCTTGCGATCCCCGCGCGGAGCAAGTCAGTCACCAGCTGCTTCATCCCCTGTGGACGGAGCGCAGTCGGAGTCGCCACTACACAAGAGATCAAAGCCATCCAGCAGCTTCAGTGGCAGCATGGGTGCCGGCTCGTCCGAAGCGCCGGCAGCGCTTGTTCCAGCTCCGGCGGCTGGAAAGACGTCCCTAATGGGACGACTCCAAGTGCAATTCCGTTCTGCGGGCTTTCTTAGTTAAGCCTCTGCGAGGCTTTCGGTCTGTTCTCAGGCCATTTACTCTCCTGGTTTCCATGCGAGATGTTCCATGCATGTCGCCGCTGCTGGGTGATTGAGTCTTTGAGTGCAGCAGGTGAGGGACGAGTAATCTTGGGCGAGTCACATGAAGCGCGAAGATGATCGGATGAGTACATCTTGGGGAATACCGGTCCATCCGGTCTGGTCTCTTGAGTTCCGCTGTCAAGATGCCGCTGTCTACTGTCATGTGTGCTGGAGAGTGTGCTGATGCTCTCTTGCTGAGATGTGTGCTTGTGCTTGTGTTGAGTCTCGGGATGGGCTAGGAGATGTCGGTTGGTAATCAAGCACACATGCACGTTAGATTGGGGGAATTCCACGAAGGTCTTTAAGGCGCCGTCCGGTGAGCTCTTTTTGAACTTTTACATTGGCGCAGACCTCGTTCGGCGTCGTTATGCTGGGCCAGTAAAGCGTACGTTTAATAGCTCGTGGTTAGTCATACCGCTCCACCTGTAAGGCGTCGTTATGCTGGGCCAGTAAAGCGTACGTTTTCCTAACACATACCCAAACTCATGCTGGGCCTGTGCAAGTGCTTCCTAATCTTCTCGTGGTTAGTCATACCGCTCCACCTGTAAGGCGTCGTTATGCTGGGCCAGTAAAGCGTACGTTTAATAGCTCGTGGTTAGTCATACCGCTCCACCTGTAAGGCGTCGTTATGCTGGGCCAGTAACGCGTACGTTTTCCTAACACATACCCAAAACTCATGCTGGGCCTGTGCAAGTGCTTCCTAATCTTCTCGTGGTTAGTCATACCGCTCCACCTGTAAGGCGTCGTTATGCTGGGCCAGTAAAGCGTACGTTTAATAGCTCGTGGTTAATCATACCGCTCCACCTGTAAGGCGTCGTTATGCTGGGCCAGTAACGCGTACGTTTTCCTAACACATACCCAAACTCATGCTTAGCCAGTAAGGCGTAGCCGTAAGAGTAACCGTCATACCGCTCCACCTGTAAGGCGTCGTTATGCTGGGCCAGTAACGCGTACGTTTTCCTAACACATACCCAAACTCATGCTTAGCCAGTTAGGCGTAGCCGTAAGAGTAACCGTCATACTGCTCCACCTGTAAGGCGTCGTTATGCTGGGCCAGTAACGCGTACGTTTTCCTAACACATACCCAAACTCATGCTGGGCCTGTGCAAGTGCTTCCTAATAATCTTCTCGTGGTTAGTCATACCGCTCCACCTGTGGTTCGGTTGGTGTCGCAAAACGCAAAACGCAAAACGCAAAACGCAAAACGCAAACGCAAAACGCAAACGCAAGACGCAAGACGCAAGACGCAAGACGCAAGACGCAAGACGCAAGACGCAAGACGCAAGACGCAAAACGCAAGACGCAAGACGCAAGACGCAAGACGCAAAACGCATGCAAAACGCAAAACGCAATTGCAAAACGCAAAACGCAAAACGCAAAACGCAAAAAACGCATGCAATACGCAATACGCAAAACGCAAAACGGGTCAAAGTGGGCTGGCCCGTACGCAATACGCAATACGCAATACGCAATGCGGGTCAAAGTGGGTTGGTAAATACGCAATACGCAATACGCAATACGCAATGGGGGTCAAAGTGGGCTGGCCAACGAAGCACGGTACGCAATACGCAACACGCAATACGCAATACGCAAAGCGGGTCAAAGTGGGCTGGATGTGAAAATTGCAGTCATACACAATACGCAATACGCAATACGTAATGCGGGTCAAAAATACGCAAAACGCAAAATGCTGACAATACGCAAAAAAAAAATACGCTGCGTATGGCGTACCGCACACTGATGTTGTGTAGTTTGATGAACCGCCAATCAACCAACGCGACCAAGTTTACTCCTTCGCTCAAAAAGGGCCGGAAAGCACGATCGTAAACGTTCACGCGGAAGCACGATCTCTCCCTCTTCTTCCCGCTCGGCCGTCCATGAGGAAGCGTCCCAAGGGCATCGAGCCGGGCTCGGTGGGCTCGGCTGCAGCCTGCGCCATCAGCCTAGATAGTGACGACGATCCTGATTCACCGCCCCCCAAGGCTGCAAAGCAGCAGCAGGAGCCCGAGGACGGCAACGACGAAGAGGTCGTCGCAATGAAGGAGGCGCCGCCGCCCGCGAAGAAGAACGCACCCGCCGCGTCCTCTTCGGCAATCGACGACGATGAAGACGACGTCGCTTTCCTGCACCGCTCTGGGGACCTCGCGCTGCTCGACTATCCGCATGCGCGAGAGAACTGTATGCAATGCCCCTTCGTCACCGGCAAATACCGTCAGCACTGCCCGAACTGCTACTGCTACGTGTGCGACGCCCCCGCCTCGGGCTGCCCCAAGTGGACCTCCCACGCGCCGGCGACGCACACGAGTGATGCGTGGAAGCAACAGCGCGAGGAGTGGCGGCGCAACGGCAGCGGCGGTGGCGGCGGCGGTGGCGGCGGCGACAGCGCGCCGAACGGCTCGTCCAAGGTCGCGGGCAAGCAGCCATTCGGCACAGGCCCCGCGGCTTCGGTGGCACCCGCGCGACCGGTCTGGAACCGTGAGCGTTGGTCCTGCGATGAGCTGCTCAAGGCGACGGAGATGGTTTTCCCCATCGAGGAGCCCGAGCCCGTTGGCCTTGTGGCGGGCACGCGGCTGCGACCGTACCAGAAGCAATCGCTCGCATTCATGAAGCAGGTCGAGCGTGCCACTGAGCATGCGACCGAAGGCCGCTCGACTATCTACCCGGGCGTTGTCATTCGTGGCGGTTGGCTCGCTGACGAGGTGATGCCCTAGCCCTCTGTGTGGCCTCGACGTGACAAAGTGGCCCTAGCCCTCTGTGTGAGTGCCTGTGAGTGCCTGTGAGTGCCGCAGGTGGGCATGGGCAAGACCCTTGTCATCACGTCGCTCATCCTCGCCGAGCCCGCCAACCTCAAGCCCATCCATGACGAAACCTTCCAACGGCTGTACGAGGATCGGGACGATCTCGGGACGATCTCGGGACGATCTCGGGACGATCTCTACGGCGCCCAAGCCGATGACGACGTTGATGTGAAGGACCCAAAGTTGGGCAAGGCACGCGCCGCCGCCGCCGCCGCTGCTGCCGCCGCTCCCGCCGCCAGCGGCAGCAGCGGTAGCCTCAAGGCAGACGAGCCTCTGCTTCGTGTCAAGGCGACCCTGGTTGTGGTCAACAACACTCTTGTGCAGCAGTGGGTCGACGAGATCGCCAAGTTCGCGCCTGGCCTTGAGGTGCGACCGGCGCGGAGGGCCCACGGATGGCCACGGATGGCCACTGATGGCCACTGATGGCCACTGATGGCCACGGATGGCCACTGATGGCCACTGATGGCCACTGATGGCCACTGATGGCCTCCCTCCTCAGGCGCACACGTCGCCCTACGCGAGCACGCAGAACACTCTGATGACCTCTGAGTGCCCTTGATTGTACCCCTCACCAGGTGCACACGTACTACGCGAGCAAGCAGAACAAGGAGCGCGCGCTCTCGCGGCTACGCGAGGCGGATGTGCTCATCACAACGCCCCACATGGTTGGGCCCAGTCACCTGCCACGCGCATTCTTGAAGAACGTGGCCTTCCACCGGCTGGTGAGTGCCACTGATGACCACTGATGACCTCTGATGGCCAATGAGTGCCACTGATAGCCACTGATAGCCACTGATGGCCTCTGATGACTACTGATGGCCATGGGGTGCTTGTGAGTGTGCCCGTGAGAGTGCCTGCGAGTGTGTCTCCGATGGTTACAGTTTACATATGAGGGTGCGCCGAAATTCGCGCCCGAGTGCGCGCGTGCTTGCGCCTGAGTGCGCACGTGCTGCGCGGGAGAGCGCAGGTGGTGGACGAATCTCATCTGCTTACAGCTGATTGCGAGTGATCGCGCTTGATTGCCCCCTTCATCAGGTGGTGGACGAGTCTCATCTGCTTGCGGCGGGATCGACGGCCTCGTGTCTGGGCTCGCTGATGCACGTGCGCGCCCCTCGCATCTGGCTGGTAAGTGGCACGCCCTTCTCGACCACACTGTCCCAATTAGGCAACCAGGCGGACCTGTTAGGCATGGGGCCCTCGCTGCATGCAATCAGCCGCTCGTGGATCACGAATGAAGCCCTCGTTGATTGGCTTCGTCAGCGCATGATCCGGCATACGAAGAACATGCGCATCGGGGGTGAGGTGGCGCTCGCACTACCGGACGCAGACTGCCGTACACGCTGGCTCGTCATGTCGGAGGATGAGCGTCTGCTGTACGGCGTCCACGAGTGCACCGCTGGCCATGGCCTCAGCATGCAAGACCACAGCCGCTTTCGAGCGGCGAGCCACCTGTATGATCCACTCGTCGTGTGCGGCGAGGCGCACGATATGAAGCATGGCGAGGGGCGCACGCAGGGTGGGAGTAGAGAGAAGTACACTCTGCATCGGCCCGCAACGACGGGATCATTCGCCGCCGCCGCTGCCGCCTTCTTGCGCACGCACGAGGCCGTCCGAGTGAATGCCAAGACAGGCAAGCGAGTCGTGAGCGTTGCACAGGCGGCGGCCGCGCAGGCACAGGCACACGCGCTGGCGCAGCTGGCGCAGGCGCAAGCACAGGCGCAGGCGCCGGCGGCGCAGCCAGCGACAGCGAGCACTGATGTGCTCGGCGGCGGCGGCGGCCAAGCAAGTGGCAAGCGCCCTGCTGCGCCCATCGCGCCTGTGAAGAGCGCGGCGACCGAACGCCCACGTCGCCAGCGGTCAGAGCCCAATGAAGTTGGGATGCCTGACCTTCCCAACAAAAAGGCAGCCAAGCAGGAAGGCCACGAAGAGGGGGAGCAGAACGATGGAGGGCGTGGCGGCGGCGGAGGCAGCGGAGGCGGCGGCGGTGGAGGCGGCGGAGGCAGCGGCGGAGGCGGCGCCAAAGAGGGCGAGGGCGAGACGCGCATTGAGTACTTCCCCCTCCCATCGCTCACCAAGTTCGCCGCCCTCTTTGAGGACTTGCAGGTGATGGCCGGCCACTGATTGCCACTGATTGCCACTGATTGCCATTGATTGCCATTGATTGCCATTGATTGCCAACGGATTGCCAACCTTTGTTTTGGGCCTCACCGAGTTTGCCGCCCTCATATGATCATCAGACGCTGTGGAAGAGCGAGCCCGACTTCCGAGCGGTCGTCTTCACACGATTTGACGAAGTGCAGCGCCGTCTGGTCGAGCTGTGCGAGTTTGCACGGCGCCCTGGAGGCTGCCTGCACAACCCGTCGCTCGCGCTCTCGCAGCAGCTCAAGATCTTTGAGTTCAACCGCACGACGGCGCCCGTTTCCCGCCACAAGCGCATCGCTGAGTTCCAGCAGCCCGACGCGACCGGTGCGAAACTCTTCATCGTCACGTACGCGACCGCCGCGGTGGGCATCACGCTGACCGCTGCGAGCCGCGTCTACCTGCTCGAGCCATGCATGGATCCAGCGCAGGTGAGTAGGCGAACTGTGCCACGGATGGCCACTGAGTGCCACTGCTTGCCACCGAGTGCGCTTGGAGTGCGATTGATCGGCGGCACAGGAGGTGCAAGCGGCGGGCCGCATCCATCGGCTGGGGCAGACGAAGGACATTTTTATCACGCGCTACGCCTTCCGCGATTCGATCGAGCAGGCGACTGCCACGCTGCATGAGAAGGTCAAGAGCGGTGACATCAAGGTGGGCTGGTTGCGACTGATGGCGACTGATTGCGAATCCTTGCGAGTGATCGCGCTTGATTGCCTCCTTCATCAGGTGCGCGACGGGCAGTTCCCGCCCGAGGCGCACGCCCTGTTCAAATCGCACGGCGCCTCCCAAACGCTCTTCCGCGTGCGAGGCGCCGAGAAAAGCAAGATCGTCCAAGGCGACGGCCTCCTCGATTGGGAAGGCGCGCTCAAGCGGCCGGTGGCCAAGAAGGGCGAGCCGCCGATTGTGCTGGCGCCGTCGAGATGGGAGAGGCGGTGCACCGAGGAGGAGTGCCGACTGTGCGCGGTGCGTCTGATTGCTTCCCTTATCAGTCTGATTGCTTCCCTCATCTGAAGAGGAGTGCCGACTGTGTGTGGTGCGTTGGCCACGTCGTGCGACTTCCTGCAACTGCCTGCGACTGAGTACGACTGAGTATGACTGATTGCTTCCCTTATCAATCAGATTGCTTCCCTCATCATCAGATTGCTTCCCTTATCAGTCAGATTGCTTCCCTCATCAGTCAGATTGCTTCCCTCATCAGGTACGCCGCATCCGGCGCGGCTCGTCGACGTGGAGAGGTACGGGTATCTTCAGCTTCCTCAACGATGCGAGCACGTACGATGGGATGGATCCTCCGCGCCCAGGTGAGATGACGTCCGATTATGTCTGATTACGATGGTATGCGTCTGATTGCGGACTCGCCCCTCGACGCAGGCGAAGGCGTCGGTCACTTCCACCAGGTACCCACACCGCCGCCCGATTGGATGCCCGAGCGTTTTGGCTGCCCCAAAGACGCGCCGCCTGCCGAGCTGTACCGTGCCAAGACGGCGCTCCTCAACACACGCACCGCGCGCCTCGCCCTCGAGAACGAATGGACTCGTCTCGGACACATCTTATCTGGAAGCGGCTCGGGCCCACTCGTGTTTTCGAGCTCGATGGCCGCTCGCAATCTCGGCCAATCTGGCGCGGCGAGCTCGTCTCTGGGGGCGAGCGGCACCAAGGACGACGCGATCGAGATCGAGGGCGATGAGGACAGCGACAGCGAGGGCAGGCCCCTGGGCGTGGCTGGTGGGGTGGGCGCCGTGTCGGGCGCGACCCACACGGAGGACGAGGAGGATGAGGAGGACGAGACCTATGCCGAGTCGGAGAGGGAGGACATCGCAGCTGGTCTCACTGATGAGCTCGTGAGTGATTGTGATGTCGACGATCTCTACACTTCAGATTGGCGCCTCTGCTTATATGGGGTGAGCGAGGCAGAGCTGCGCGAAGAGCTGCAGCAAGCGGTCTATCACGAGACTTTTTACATGCAGCTCGGCGTCGGCGGCGACGCCGGCGGCGACAACTCCAACTCCAACGCCGACGGCGAGTCCTCCAAAGCGGACGTGATCCACTCCGGCGAGTACTCCAAAGCGGACGTGATGGACCTTGCAGCGTATCAGTGCGGGATGCCGGCGCGGATTCGGGTCTGATTGGGGTCTGATTGGGGTCTGATTGGGGTCTGATTGGGGTCTGATTGCCCTCCTCATCAGGTGCGGGATGCCGGCGCGGATTCGGGAGGACTGCGTGCGTGCGCGCGTAGATGAGCGTGTGAGGCGCGAGGAGGCCTGGGCGGCGGCGCAGGAGGAGGCAGACGACGAGGACGACGAGGACGACGAGGATGACGACGACGACGACGACGACGACGAGGTACGCTGCTGATGAGCACACCACTGATGACCACTGATGACCGCTGATGACCGCTGATGACCTCTGATGACCTCTGATGACCTCTGAGCGCCCTTGATTGCGTCAGGTGTGCGCGCTAGAGGCGGCCAATGAGTACGCTGCCTTCCTCGAGGCCTTCGACCCCGCGGGGCCCGTGCTAGAGGACGCGGGCTCGGGGGATGAGTTCTACACGGGCGCCGACGGCGAGGCGGAGTGATGACCTCTGATTGCCATTGATTGCGTCCCTCATCACGGGCGCGACGGCGAGGCGGAGTGTGTGACGACTGGCGAGGCGACGAGGAGAGAGCTGGGTGCAGTGTGCGCGCCCTCAGAGGGACGAGCGGCGAAGCCGAAGAAGGCCGAGCATGGCCGAGATGTGGCCGAGATGTGGCTCGTGTGACGTGCTACTGTGTGGGGGGGGTTGAGAAGGCCGCATGGGCCGAATGTTCGCGAGGCCAGAAAAGCAGCATGCTTGCAGGATCCTAACCGAACCTGGATCGGCGACGGGCGGATGTAGTTCGAAAAGACTTTTCAAACGTAACGACTTTTTCTCCGAACCTCATGCTGGGAAGGGTGCTCTCCCTTGCTATTCGCGGCTCACAGTGCAGTGTCGGCGCGCGGGAAGGGCGCGCTTCGCATCATGGAGCTCTTACGTGTGTTCTGTACAGTCGCAGCCACTTGGTGGCACCAGCCCCTGTTCGAGTTTCCGCGGAGACAGCTGCTTCATGAGCTTGCGCCACCGGTCATACCGGCAGCCGTAACAACCATCGTGACGGCAGCACATGGCGCATGGTGGCTGTTTCTTAAGGGGCCGCTACTTCCAGTCGGCGCAGCCGTCACACAGCTTGCTCGGAACTTACTGCGCAATCGAGCCTCGGCCGCAGCCGCGCACGTGCTTATGAACCAGGTCCCACATGCCGCACCGATGCCATGGCGGATCGCATGGTTTTTCATCACGAGCGTGCTCACCTTGATCGGCCCACCAGCGGTGAAGGCGCTCCAGAAGATCCATGCGTCCGGGCAGAAGCGGCAGACGAATGCGATTCCCGGGGACATTCCTACCTTGCTTGAAGCCCTACCTTTGACTCCGCTGGAGGGCAGCTCCGTGGACGCTTGGCAAGACGCAGCCCAAGCCCTGTTGCCCTCGATGATCCCATGCCTGCTTGCCCTCGTCCTGGGCTATGTGATCGGGAGAGCACGGGGCTGGACGAAGGCTCGACCCGATGTATGCATACCGCTTCAGCAGCAGGGCTCTCTGGATGCCAGAGTGCCACCCTACACTCCCGAGACGGACGAAAACCGTGTGGAGCTCGACGCCGAGGCAGCTCGAGATCTCGCGCTCCGTCTTCGATTCACCGCTACCCCTCCCGCTGCCGCTGTCGTCGAGTCGCCGGCTACGGATGAGGCGCCCAGAACTCGTAGCATCGCGCCCGTCACGACGCCCACGGACTCGCCGAGAAGGCACCTGGACATGGAGGAGGAGGAGGAGGAGGTCGTGTTCGATCTGTGGGCGCCTCTGTCTTCATCGCCGAAACAAAAGAGGACTGCTTCATTCGCCAAGAAAGCAGCGGCGGAGAAGGTGTCGGCCGAGGAGGCGTTGGTGGCATCGATGAAGGCTGCGGCGGCGAAGAAGAAGGCGAAGAAGAAGGCGGAGAAGATCGAGGCTTCACATTCACATTCACAGGCTTCACCAAAGCGTTTGGCTATGCAGTGGCTCGGCCACGCTGTCCTGATAGGCCGGCAGGAGGATGAAGACGAGGAGGAAGAGGAGCTGGCGTCAAGTACTAATCCAGAACCACCGTCAGGACCTCGCCCGCCATCTCCGCCACCTTCCGCGAGCGGTGACACTCCCGATACACAAATGAGGCAGGGCTGGATCTATACCAGCCCTGCTGCCATAACACCAATTGACGCCCGGGCTTCGCACTCGTCCTCCAAGTTCCGCCTTCCCCTCCCTTCGTCTTCCGAGTTCCGCCCTCCCCTCCCGAGTGCCTTTGGGAGGGAGACGCTCGGGATGGAGATCTCTCCCTCTCCAGGGGACTGGGAACTCAACCCGGAGATTGGGAAGGCGATGTCGTTGGTGTTTGTCGAGGCGCCGATGGCGCTCATCAAATCGAGCGCTGAGCTCATCGACGGGATCAGTGCTCCTAAACAGGTTCGCTTTCAGCTTCCCTCGGATGACACTCAGCCGGCGACGCTCTTCGATCTCATCGAGCCGCACGAGGCTCTCGCCAAAGCCAAGGAGGCGGGCCTATCGTGCGCTGAGGCACGGGCGGCGGGCTACTCGTGCGCCGACGCAAAGGCGGTTGGCTACGATCTGATCGATGCAAAGGCGGCGGGCTGGACCACGGAAGAGCTGCTGAATGCGGGCTACATCAACAAGGCTCTCGCGATGCGCCTCGATGCAACTAATGCTGAGGAGACGGCCGACAAAGATGATGACGATGACGTTGAATTCGATCTCTTTGACAAGAATGCGGCCAAAAAGGCGGCGGCCGAGGCCGTGCATGCCGCCGTCGAGATGGCGGCGGCTGAGGCGAAGGCAGCGGCCGAAAAGGCGGCGGCCGAGGCCAAGGCGGCGGCCGAGGCCAAGGCGGCGGCCGAGGCGAACATTGTCGATGGCTACAAGAAGGTGCGTGAATACATCGATCAGCGCTCGGCGCGGGAGCGGGAGGTGCTTGCGACGGCGCGTGTGCTGGTGCTTGCGCCTGCTGAGAAGGCGGCCGTGGACGAGAAGGCGGGGGCGGCAGCCAAGAGTGAGTTCATCAGAGACCGCGCAGCGCTCACCAAAGCCAAGGAGGCGGGCTGGCCATGCGCTGAGGCACGGGCGGCGGGCTACTCGTGCGCCGACGCAAAGGCGGTAGGCTACGATCTGATCGATGCGAAGGCCGCGGGCTGGACCACGGAAGAGCTGCTGAATGCGGGCTACATCAACAAGGCTCTCGCGATGCGCCTCGATGCAGCCAACTCCGAGGCTGCTAAGATCTGATGTAAATACGTGTATTGCATACGGGACCGTACTGGTGCCGGCTGGGTACCGGTCCCCCGCTCGGTGAGGTGTCCGGGTAGGCGCGGCTTTTCGCCCTGCATGTACAGCTGTGATTCATGAATAGGATGAGGGAGTTGAGCAGGGACCCAAAGGGTAGTGTGTCCGTAGTGAGTCCGGACCCACATGGACCCACGCGCACGGGTGTTCTTTTCTCTACGTTTTTGCTGCCAAATGCGGAAGCCGCGCAATTGCCAGATTCGGCTATTTGCATGGCGACGCTGACGCGACGCGAGGCTTTGACTGCGGGCGTGGCGTGGGCAAAAGGGCTCCTCGCATCTAAAGAGCGGCGCAATGAGCTGTGCAAGCAAGAGTTTCAAGAATCTGATGCTGATGGTGGAGGTGAGCTGGACGATGGCGAGATCCTGACAACGATCAAGAGAGTTTGTGACAAGTTCCAGCTGCCGCTGCCGAGTGACGAGAAGTGCAGCGAGCTGTTCGCCAAGTGCGACAAGAACGGCGATGGCAGTAAGTTAGCGAAGACTCGAGCGAACCATCCATATTCTCGACCTGTGCGAACCATCCAACGACCTGTGCGAACCCACGACTCTCGCTGTCACAGCGCTTCAACTGAATGAGTTCCAGACGTACTTTAAGTGCGTGATCGAATCGGCAATGCACAAAGCGGAACGGGAGCTTGAGAGCACTCTCGTGTCAGAAGCGACAGCCCGCGAATGTGAGGTCGACAGCCCGCAGGCGCCCGCAGAGGTCGAGGCGACAGTCGCAGTGCTTGAGCCTGGGGCGACGGTGATCGACGGAGCTGAGTTCGATAGCGAGCTGGTGAGCGCGATTGAGAGGCTCGCGCAGCTTGACGCGGAGCGCAGCTCGGTGCTGCTGCGTGCCCTGCGTAGCCAGCGCCGAGACCAGAAGGCGGCGGCCGAAAAGGCCGCAGCGGAGAAGGCAGCGGCCGAGAAGGCCGCAGAGGCAAAGGCAGCCGCCGAGAGAGCCGCAGCTGAGAGGGCCGCAGCTGCGGTCGCGCTTCGCCGTGAGATGGAAGCTGTGCGTGTTGCCGTCGAGATGGCGACCGCCGAGGCGGCCTCGTCGGCCGAGAAGGCGGCAGCCGAGGCCAAGGCGGCGGCCGAGAAGGCGGTGGCCGAAGCCTCAGCCGCGGCCAAGAAGGCAGCCGACGATAAGGCCGCGGCGGAGAAGGCGGCGGCCGAGAAGGCGGCGGCCGAGAAGGCGGCGGCCAAGAAGACAGCCGACGAGAAAGCCGCTGCCGATAAAGTGGCAGCCGAGAGAGCCGCAGCAGCGGCGGCGGCGGAGGCGGCGGCGCTTCGTCGTGAGATGGAAGCTGTGCGTGCCGCCGTCGAGATGGCGGCGGCTGAGGCGAAGGCAGCGGCCGAGAAGGCCGCGGCCGAGGCCAAGGCGGCGGCTGCCGAGAAGGCGGCGGCCGAGGCCTCAGCCGCGGCCAAGAAGGCAGCCGACGAGAAGGCCGCGGCGGAAAAGGCAGCGGCCGAGAAGGCGGCGGCCGAGAAGGCGGCGGCCAAGAAGGCAGCCGACGAGAAAGCCGCTGCCGAGAAGGCGACGGCAAACAAGGCAGCAGACGAGAAGGCAGCGGCCGAGAAGGCCGCAGCAGCGGCGGCGGCGGAGGCGGCGGCGCTTCGTCGTGAGATGGAAGCCGTGCGTGCCGCCGTCGAGATGGCGGCGGCTGAGGCGAAGGCAGCGGCCGGGAAGGCGGCGGTCGAGGCCAAGGCGGCGGCCGCCGAGAAGGCGGCGGCCGAGGCCTCAGCCGCGGCCAAGAAGGCAGCCGACGAGAAGGCCGCGTTAGAAAAAGCAGCGGCCGAGAAAGCGGCGGCCGAGAAGGCGGCGGCCAAGAAGACAGCCGACGAGAAAGCCGCTGCCGAGAAGGCGACGGCAAACAAGGCAGCAGACGAGAAAGCCGCTGCCGAGAAGGCCGCAGCAGCGGCGGCGGCGGAGGCGGCGGCGCTTCGTCGTGAGATGGAAGCCGTGCGTGCTGCCGTCGAGATGGCGGCGGCTGAGGCAAAGGCGGTGGCCGGGAAGGCGGCGGCCGAGGCCAAGGCGGCGGCCGAGAAGTCGGCGGCCGAAGCCTCAGCCGCGGCCAAGAAGGCAGCCGACGACAAGGCCGCGGCGGAGAAGGCGGCGGCCGAGAAGGCGGCGGCCGAGAAGGCGGCGGCCAAGAAGACAGCCGACGAGAAAGCCGCCGCCGAGAAGGCAGCGGCCGAGAAGGCCGCAGCAGCGGCGGCGGCGGAGGCGGCGGCGCTTCGTCGTGAGATGGAAGCCGTGCGTGCCGCCGTCGAGTTGGCGGCGGCTGAGGCGAAGGCAGCGGCCGAAAAGGCGGCGGTCGAGGCCAAGGCGGCGGCCAAGAAGACAGCTGACGAGAAAGCCTCGGCCGAGAAGGCAGCGGCCGAGAAGGCGGCGGCGGAGAAGGCGGCAGCCGAGAAGGCGGCGGCCAAGAAGGCAGCCGACGAGAAGGCCGCAGCCGAGAAGGCGGCGGCCGAGAGAGCCGCCGCCGAGAAGGCAGCGGCCGAGAAGGCCGCAGCAGCGGCGGCGGCGGAGGCGGCGGCGCTTCGTCGTGAGTTAGATGCCGTGCGTGCCGCCGTCGAGTTGGCGGCGGCCGAGGCAAAGGCAGCGGCCGGGAAGGTGGCGGCCGAGGCCAAGGCGGCGGCCGAGGAGGCGGCTGCTTACACGACGGCCGCTGTCAAGGCAACGGCCGAGAAGGCGGCGGCCGAAGCCTCAGCCGCGGCCAAGAAGGCAGCCGACGAGAAGGCGGTGGCCGAGAGAGCCGCAGCCGAGAAGGCTGTCGCCGAGAAGGCAGCGGCCGAGAAGGCCGCAGCAGCGGCGGCGGCGGAGGCGGCGGCGCTTCGTCGTGAGTTAGAAGCCGTGCGTGCCGCCGTCGAGATGGCGGCGGCTGAGGCGAAGGCAGCGGCCGGGAAGGCGGCGGCCGAGGCCAAGGCGGCGGCCGAGGAGGCGGCTGCTTACACGACGGCCGCTGTCAAGGCAACGGCCGAGAAGGCGGCGGCCGAGGCCTCTGCTGTGGCCAAGAAGGCAGCCGACGAGAAGGCCGCAGCCGAGAAGGAGGCGGCCGAGAGAGCCGCAGCGGAAAAGGCAGCGGCCGAGAAGGCCGCAGCAGCAGCGGCGGAGGAGGCGGCGGCGCTTCGTCGTGAGTTGGAAGCCTTGCGTTCAGCCGTCGAAATGATGGCGGCTGAGGCGAAGGCGGCGGCGGAGGCGGCGGCGCTTCGCCGTGAGTTAGAAGCCGTGCGAATTGCCGCCGAGATGGCGGCGGCGGAGGCAAAGGCAGCGGCCGAGAAGGCGGAGGCGGAGGCCAAGGCGGCGGCCGAGGAGGCGGCGGCCGAGGCCTCAGCCGCGGCCAAGAAGGCAGCCGACGAAAAGTCGGCGGCCGAGAAAAGGAGCAAGGCAGCGGCCGAGAGAGCCGCAGCCGAGAAGGCGGCGGCCGAGAAGGCCGCAGCTGAGAAGGCAGCCGCCGAGAAGGCCGCAGCATTGGCGGCGGCGGAGGCGGCGGCGCTTCGTCGTGAGATGGAAGCTGTGCGTGTTGCCGCCGAGATGGCGGCGGCGGAGGCCAAGGCAGCCGCCGAGAAGGCGGCGGCGGAGGCCAAGGCGGCGGCCGAGAAGGCGGCGGCCGAGGCCTCAGCCGCGGCCAAGAAGGCAGCCGACGAGAAGGCCGCGGAGGCAAAGGCAGCCGCCGAGAGAGCCGCAGCTGAGAAGGCGGCGGCCGAGAAGGCCACGGCATTGGCGGCGGCGGAGGCGGCGGCGCTTCGTCGTGAGATGGAAGCTGTGCGTGTTGCCGCCGAGATGGCGGCGGCGGAGGCGAAGGCGGCGACCGAGAAGGCGGCGGCCGAGAAGGCGGCGGCCAAGAAGGCAGCCGACGAGAAGGCCGCAGCCGAGAAGGCAGCGGCAAAGAAGGCAGCGGCGGAGAAGGCGGCGGCCGAGAAGGCGGCGGCCGAGAGAGCCGCAGCTGAGAAGGCGGCGGCCGAGAAGGCCGCAGCTGAGAAGGCAGCCGCCGAGAAGGCCGCAGCAGCGGCGGCGGCGGAGGCGGCGGCGCTTCGTCGTGAGTTAGAAGCCTTGCGTGCCGCCGTCAAGATGTCGGCGGCTGAGGCGAAGGCAGCGGCCGAGAAGGCGGCGGCCGAGGCCAAGGCGGCGACCGAGAAGGCGGCGGCCGAAGCCTCAGCTGCGGCTAAGAAGGCAGCCGACGAGAAGGCGGCTGCGGAGAAGGCAGCGGCCGAGAAGGCCGCAGAGGCAAAGGCAGCTGTCGAGAGAGCCGCAGCTCAGAAGGCAGCGGCCGAGAAGGCCGCAGCAACGGCGGCGGAGGAGGCGGCGGCGCTTCGTCGTGAGTTGGCCCTGCGCGTTGCCGCCAAGAAGGAAGATGACGAGAAGGCGGCGGCGGAGAAGTTAGCGGCCGAGAGAGCCACAGCGGAGAAGGCAGCCGCCGAAAGAGCTGCAGCAGCGGCGGCGGCGGAGGCGGCGGCGCTTCGTCGTGAGTTAGAAGCGGCGGCCGAGCAGGCGGCGGCTGACAAGGCGGCAGCCGAGAAGGCGGCGGCTGACAAGGCGGCGGCTGAAAAGGCGGCGGCCGAGAAGGCGGCGGCTGACAAGGCGGCCGCCGAGGTACCACTGGGTACGTTTTGGCAGAGCATGCTCGCAATTGCGCCGAACGCGCCATCCCAGTACGACCTTTCGGTCGCCCTGTCGGTCGCTGGGTACGCGGATGGCGTGCGCAAGCGGATGAGCGGGCACCGGGAGCGCCATAGTAAGATCTTCCAAGTCTTCGGACGCGGCGCGCAGGTGATCGAGAGCATCGGCGCCGTGCCACGCGAGCACACCTCGCACTATCTGACGCTCAAGCTCTTCCACGGGGCAGATCTGCTCGCGGCAGACGACACGGGCGCCTCGGACCCGTACTGCGACATCAACGTGTGGTGCCCAGAGGCGCAGCTCACGTGCGAGCACATGTGGCGCTCGGAGACCCGTTTGCAGACGATCGTGCCAAAATGGGACAAGGTCGACTGGGGACGTGCGCCGCTCACAAGCGAGCGCGCCCTGCTCCACCTCGTGTGCTTCGATTGGGACCGCCAGGGAAAAGATGACTTTCTCGGCGAGTGCCTGCTCGACCTGTCGTGCTATGCTGATGGCAAGCCGCATCAGCTCAAGTTGTGGCTCGACCAGTACGATAAGGACGCCACCAAAGACAACAAAGGCGCCAAAGACGCGATCACAGGCTGGGTGACGGTCGAGATCCAGCTGCAGCGCGCCGAGGCACCCGTCGCCGATAACGATGAAGAGGTCGTGTTTGATCTCTGGGACGACGAGCTGCCTGACTCGGCTAAAGCAAGGAAGACAGCTTCATTCGCCAAGAAAGCAGCAGTTGATAAGGCGGCGGCCGAGGAGGCGTTGGTGGCATCGATAAAGGCTGCGGAGGCGAAGAAGAAGGCGGCAGCCAGTACAGATACCAAAGGGCCCATCGAGGACGAGGCGTTCAGCTGGGAGGCTTTCCTCGAGTTCGTGTGCGCGCTGCGTGACGAAACGCCGACGATCTCGAACAAGGGCATCCTGACCGCGCTCAAGAGCCAGCGTGAGGCGTGGCCCGTCGGCGCGAAGGAGGTGCGCGACGCCATCCGGGAGCTCGACGAGAACCCGCACATCGTCACACGGTCGGCCAAAGCCAGCCTGCCCGTCGCCGCGGGGTCCGTCGCCGAGGCGCCGCTGCCTCCGCGCCTCGGCGACTATAGAGGAGGCCTTGCGGCCGCGGCCTCGGCTGAGAAGATGGACTCAGGCAGCGAGCCACCGCCGCTGCTCGAGAATCTGCCGCCGGTGCCTCCGGTGCCGCCGCCTGGCGCGCCGGCGGCAGCCAGCCCTGATGCCAAAGGGTCTGTCGAGGACCCCACTTCGCCCTCTCGCAACATTGGGAGTGAGATTGGGAAGGCGTTGTCGTTTGTGTTCGTCGAGTCGCCGATGGCTCTCTTCAATCCAAGCGCCAAGAGCGACGATCTCATCGAGCGACGCGCAACGCTCGCCAAAGCCAAGGAGGCGGGCTGGCCATGCGCTGAGGCACGGGCGGCGGGCTACTCGTGCGCCGACGCAAAGGCGGTAGGCTACGATCTGATGGATGCCAAGGCGGCGGGCTGGACCACGGAAGAGCTGCTGAATGCGGGCTACATCAACAAGGCTCTCGCGATGCGCCTCGATGCAGCCAACTCCGAGGCTGCCAAGAAGTCGGACACGGCTCTGGTCGATGCCATGGCGGCCGGCATGTCTACGGAAGAGCTTTTGAAGGCGGGCTACATCAACAAGGCTCTCGCGATGCGCCTCGATGCAGCCAACTCCGAGGCTGCCAAGGAGTCGGACACGGGGCTGGAAGAGGCGTTCGCCAAGGTGGACACGGACAAGAGCGGCAAGATCAGCGCTGCCGAGATGAAGGCGTACATCCTAAGCGTGTACCAGAAGGGCCTCGATGACAAGACCTTAGGCGAAATGATGGCGGCGGCGGACACGAACCAGGACGGCGAAATTGACCTCGCCGAGTTCAAAATCATCATGGGCGCTGGGCCCAAAAAGATGTAGATACGCGTCTCGGGACCTGTACCAGCATGGGTGCACGCCGGAGGTGCCGGTGCGGGGCATGGGCGAGGCGGCATGGGGCGAGTGTCTGGGTTAGTGTCTGGGCGAGGTGTGGTGGAGGGGAGTTCGGGTGGGCTCGTCCTTTCGAGTCGTCCTGACTCCTTTCGTCCTGCTCTTCCTCATATAAGTACAGCTGTGGGTAGATTGCGGTCTCGCCCGGACGCGATCGTCACGCGATCGGCCATCGGCCATCGCAGGGAGATAGGGGATCCCTCGTGCTTTCGGGTCTCGGCATCATATTACCGCGCCGTATCGCGTATGCGTATACCGTATCGGTTGGTTTCACGGTGCATGACGTGGGTGCCATGAGACGTGTGTCGCAATCGAGTCCGTTATCTCGTTGTGGTCTAAGGGTTAGGGTAGGTGTGATTTCTAACAGTTACAGTAAGAGTACGGTAACACGATTCACGATTTTGGTTGTACGCGCAGCCACACATACGGCGCGCGGTACCGGGTACGGAGAGTGGCTTATTAGTGGCGTATGACCGGGGACGGTACAAGCTACAACGACATCTTGCGCCGACCGCCGCTCACACGCAGTTCATCTGCACAGCCCGTCGAGTCTGAATCGTCTTGACTTATGATCTCTGTCTCGCGCGCTCACCCCAGGCATCTGCATCACCATGCCGCAACCATGCTGTCGTCGTGCTGAGTGCACCGCCGCTGCAGTATACCCTCTGCTGCGCTGCGCTGTGTTGCGCTGCGTTGCGCTGCGCTCTGCTCTGCTGTATTGCGTTGCGCTCTGCTGTATTGCGCTGCGCAGCGGCTCTCCCCCCTCTCGTGGCTCTCCCCCCTCTCGTTCCACTCGAGCATGCGTCCGCCCCCTGCCGCCGCGCCCACTGCCGCGGCCACCGGCGCCGGCGCCACCGACGGCGCCGTGTGGGGGGGGCGCCCGCGACGGCGCCATGTGGGGGGGCGCCCGCGACGGCGCCGTGCGGGGATGCGCCCGCGACGGCGCCGTGTGGGGATGCGCCCCCTCTCGCGCTCAGTCGCGCTCGTCAAAGGCGCGCTTGGAGCCGAGAGTGATCAAGGTGAGGCCCTGGGTCAACTGCAGCAGGACGGCTGAGTCCGTAATGGAGGGAACGCCCTCATAATCTCCCTCCTGCAGATCGCGACTGATCCCGTCGATGACGCTCATCGTACGGCGCACGTTGCTGCCGGGCGCGCCGGGCGTCGCGGGCCGCCCAGGGCCGGGCGTGCGGCTCGGTGTCGCGCACGACGAGCCACCGCCGCCATCGCGCACGATCATTCGCGCAGCTGCATACGCGAGGGCGGGCGACTGTATCACCGCCATGGGACGACGGCTCGAGGGAGAGCGCAGCACCGACGCCGGCAGCGTCGTGGCGCGCGCGGCCGCCGCCGCCTCGAAGCTCGAGGCAGCCAGCAGCGGCGGCGGCTCCACGTCATCAAACATGGCCGACGAGGCCACCGCCGACTCCGCGGCCGCAAGGAACTGGTCTAACAAGGCTGTCGGCACGGTCTGCATTGGCGGCGCGATGCGGGCAAAGGCGCCCGCGGGCGATGAGCAGGAGCGGGCGATGAGCGGAGGCAGCTGCGCGTCGTCCGTCGACCCGTCGAGGCCGCGCCGCGCCGTGTCGGGCACCACGATGGAGAGCTCGAGTTGATCGACGTCCGTCATCATCGGCGTGCCCGCGGACGCAAAGGGCGAGCGCGAGGGCGAGAGCGCAAGCGCCGAGGTTGGGCGCACCGCGGTCGGCGAGCCGCCCATGACAGTACTCGGTGCGGCGCTCAGTGAGAGCTCGCCGCCGCCGCCGCCGCCGCCGCCGTCGCCGCCGCCGCCCTCGTCGCACTCGTCGCACTCGTCGCCAAAGACGCCGCCGAGCTCCTCCTCGTCCGCGTTGAGCTCGTCGTCGTTGCCGCCAAAGGCGGGCGAGTCGCCACCCAGATCGAAGAGCCGGCGCGGCCGCAGGTCCTCCTTGAGCGCCGAGCGCATGCACAGTGATGAGACGCCCCCGGGCGGCGCCTGAGGTCCGGTCTTGTCATTGTCGAGTGCGTTCATGCCGTGCACGCACGGGCGCGCGTGCCATGCGGAGAGACCGTCGATGCTCACACCGCCTTTGAGGCGCTTCACCGCCGCGCACTGCTCGCACTGCTTCGCGGGCGGCTCGGGCTCGGGGAGCTCGCTCGCGGGAGGCGCCGGCGGGAGCATCACCGACATTGGCGCCATCACGTCGAAAGCGTCGTGCATGGCGAGCGCGCTCGACAAGGAGGGGTGATATGTCGAGGCCGGTGGCGCGAGCTCGAAGGCCCCATACGCGTCCTGCGGCAGCTCGAATTGCATGGGGTTGGAGGGGCCCGGAGAGCGCCTTCGAGTTACAGCAGAGGCTCCTCCTTGAATAGACCGATGGGAGGCGGCAGGGCGCTCGACAAGGCGCTTTTTCCACAGAAGGGCTGTCGTTCTCCATATGGCGTCCATCGCGGGATCCTTGCGGCAGAGAGAGCTTCGCGCGATCCAGGCACAGAAGGCAGGCGGCAGCTCCGCCTTCCTGACGTCGGCGGAGAAGGCGAAGAACCTCGAACAGGAAGGCCGCGACGCGCTCGGCCGCGGCGACGCGCCGTCGGCCGTGCGCCTCTTTGGCGCCGCGCTGTACCTGCAGCCGAGCAACGACACGCTGTTCGGCGCGCGCGCGGAGGCGCACCTCGCGTGCTGCGACTTCCAGTCGGCCGTGCTCAACCTGCGGCGTGCACTCAAGCTCAGCCGCGAGGAGGCCGAGGCGGCCGAGGCGCAGCAGCAGCAGCAGCAGCAGCAGCAGCAGCAGCAGCCGGCAGGCGAGGCGGCCGCAGCTGCCGCCGCCGCTTTCCGGCGCGCGGCCTCGCACGCCGCGCGCTTAGCGCGCGTGCTCGACCTGCGCGCCGTCAGCCTCCTCGAGGACGGCGCGCACGAGGAGGCGGAGCCGCTCCTCACGGAGGCGATCAGCTTGGACAGCTCGCTGCGCGAGGTCTATTTGCACCGCGCCCTCGCGAACACGGCGCTCGAAAAGTACGAGGACGCGCTGCGCGACCTGTCCAAGTGCGTCGCGATGGATGACGCCGACGCCGACGTTCACTTCCTGCGCGCCAAGCTCTCGCTCCTTGTCGGTGACCTGCCGTCGGCGCGTCGGGCGGCCGACCGCGCGCTCGCTCTCGAGCCAGGGCACCCGGAGGCCCTTGAGCTACAAGGGACCATGGGCGAGTGTGCGGCGGTGTACAAGGACGAGGCGACGAAGCTGCTGCTGCTCGGCTCGCCCTCGGACGCCATCTCCAACCTGACGCACGCGATGGCTCTGCAGCCAGAAGACCCTGAGATACAGGTCCGACGGGGCGCCGCACGCCGCCAGTCGGGGCTGCTCTACGAGGCGGTACGAGACTTCGAGGCGGCGATCAAGAAGGCGGGCGGCAAGCACGCGCACGGGCAGCGGCTGCTCACGCTCACCTTCAACGACCTGGGCGTCAAGCTCGCCACAGCGCGCCGCTACCCCGACGCCCTCGGCTGGTTTGATCGCGCGATCGGCTCGGATGACTCGATGGGTCCACTCTACCTCAACCGCGGCGACTGCCACCGCTCGCTTGGGTCGATCGCGGAGGCGCTGAGCGACTTTGAGCGAGCGGCCGAGCTCTTCGCGGGCGACGCCAAGGCGCAGTGGCAGATCCAGAGCCGCATCGCGCTCGTCCATAATGAGCGCGGCACGCAGCTCTTCAACCACGCGGCCGTGCGGCATGCGGCTGTCGAGTTCTCTCGTGCGATCGAATGCAACCCACGCGTGGCGCACTTTTACGTGAACCGCGCGATGTCGACGATGCAGCTCGGCCGATACGAGCTCGCGCGCGACGATCTGCTCACCGCGCTCAGGCTCAGCCCGAACAATGAGCGCGCGCAGAGGCTCATCGCGCAGCTCAGCCCGGGCGATGCGTGAGCGCGCTGAGCATGAGGCAGTGAGCGGGCATAGAGGAGTCCGCGACTAGGGACATATGTGAGATCATAGCAGTATCGCGCCTTTACGTAGGCCGCTCGAAAAGGCACCCGCCCAAACTCCCTACTAACTCCCTACGCGTGACCCCACCAACCCCGACACGCATACGACCGGTTTCCCGGGGATACGACGAAGGCAGGTGCGAGGTGGCAGCGTGCCGGCCGCCGCGACGGGCACGGCCACGCCCCACGGCCCCCTCCGGAGGGCGGATCCGACCTCCCCTCGCCGGACGCCGCGGAGCTTCCCTCGGCCCTCGAGAGGGCTAGAGGGGCTATGAGCTCGACCCTGACTGCTGACACGTCTCACGTGTCCCGCGCGTCGTCGCCGTGCGACATCGTCCCCGTGCCTTAACCACGACGTCGGTTGCAGTGCACCCGGTGGCGCGATGCATACGCGTAAGAACATGTGGCCGTCTCAGGGTCCAAGTGCCGTGCCGCGGTGCCGGGCACAGCACCAGCGGGACGGGCATGCCTCAAGGCTTCGCATCACAACTTCTGACTAAGGCTTCAGGCTCTTCTTGCGGGCCTTCTTCTTGTCGCCCTTTGGGGCTTCCTTGAGATTTGCCACGGGCTCCCCCGCGGGATCCCACACGGGCTCCTGCTTGTTGGCTGCATCGAGGCGCATCGCGAGCGCCTGGTTGATGTAGCCCGCATTCAGCAGCTCTTCTGTGGTCCATCCTGCCGCCTTGGCATCGATCAGATCGTAGCCTACCGCCTTTGCGTCGGCGCATGAGTAGCCCGCCGCCCATGCCGCCCCGCACGATAGGCCCGCCTCCTTGGCTTTGGTGAGCGCTGCGCGTCGCTCGATGAGCTCGTCGAGCTTCATGTCGAGCGTCGCTGGCTGAGAGGCACCACTGATCCCATCGATGAGCTCAGCGCTCGATTTGAAGAGCGCCATCGGGGCCTCGACAAACACCAATGACATCGCCTGACCAATCTCCTTCCCGAGGTTGCGAGAAGAGGGCGAAGTGGGGGCATCGGTAGGCTCTTTAGCATCAGGGCTGGCTGCATCCTTCTCAGGCTCAGCTGCCGCGAGTCCGCCTCTCACATGACGAGGTGGAGGAGGAGGAGGCCTAGGGGTGACGTCCCAGAGATCAAAGACGACATCTTCGAGGTCTTCATCCTCATCCTCATCCACGTTCACGAGCACAGCGGGCCACGGGGTACACACTTCATGGTACACTTTGCTCGTGCTGCCACCGGCCTCGTGGATCAGCTTTCGGAGATCGAGTGTGGATGCCGTTGGCAGCACCGAGCGCAACAGATCGAGGGCATCGTCCTCTATGAACAAATCGAGGGCGTCATCCAGCGGCAAATCGGGACGAATGGACGGCTTCGCACGGAGCATGTACGTTCGAATCTGCGAGTGCGCGAGCGGCGTTGGCTGCGGCGGCAAGGTCGGGGGGGTTGCTGGAGCCGGCGAGTGCTCCGCGTGCATCTGCGCCTGCCGTAGCTGCTCCTCCAACTCAGCCACGCGCGCCACGGCCTTGGCAATGGGCGCTGCTGCCTTCTCTTGGCTACCCGGCGGCGTGCCACCGGCCACGGGCGACTGCGGCATCGGATCATGCACCAGATCATGGTGCGCGAGAGCGCGATACGCGGCGCGGCGCATGTGGTCGCTCTGGATGCATGCTTCGGCCAAGAGGCTGACGAGCACCCCGTGCGACAGCCGCTCAACGTCGAGGCACGCCGCCTTTAGATCTTGGCCCGCGGCGGCCACGTTGGTCCCGTTCATCGGGTGCGGCGCCTTCATCCTGAAGATCCCATTCATTCTCTTCGCCACGTGCGTGAGCGCGCAGCACCTCTCGGCGGCCGCATCGACGTACGGTTTGGATCTCTCCGCGAGGTTGAGCAGCAGCTGTTCCGCATTCTTGTAGTACTCTATCGATCTGATCTTGGCCTCCTCGATGTAAACCTTGGACGTCTCGACGAACTCGTCGATAGTCAGCTTGAGGGTGAGAACAGACGCAAAGTCGCATAGCCAGGTGGAGGAGAGACGAACAGCCGCGTAGAACGGCTCCCACTTGGCTTTAAGCTCCAGATACTTGGGCTCGAGCTTTTCGTTGGCCTGGTCTATGAGAACGGTCAACTTGGACATGCCGGGCTGCGCCACAGTCTTCATCACCCATTCCTGGAATTTCATGCATTCCTCGATCAGAAAGACGGCGATACATGCTGCGAAAGAAGATGTACCAAGGAAATTCATGCTGCAGAGAATCCTTTACGCGATCGACGTATCGACTGATTCGCCCCAAAACTAGATGACAAATGAGCATGCAATTGCTCAAGCCTCACAGGCCTTATTTTACATGTAGGTGCTGGAGTGTGTAGATACGAGTGCGACGATCCCCTACATGTACATGTACTGTTGTACTCATCCCCAGAGTCGGCACGGGCATGTACATGTAAGCCGATTGCCTGCACTCAGTACAGTCAGTATTCCTATTTACATAGTATTTACATGTAAGCCGGAAGTACATGTAGAGACTCCCTACAGTCCAGTAGGAATTATCCGATCCCCTTCAAAGAGATCAACATTTGTTGGTGTGTTGTGTGAATGAAGACTGTGAATGATAACGGATCGGAACTGCCGACCGCGAACCAGCCTGCAGAACCAGCCGATGGCCAAGCCGATGGCGACATGACGAACCAGCCGATGTCGCGGTTCCTCATTGTTGCCATTCTGGCGCTGGCTTCGGGGTCAAATGCGCAGAGCGATCCCGCATATGCAGGGCCGTGGCGAAATGAACTAGACTCGTGTTGGACTCGGCCCGTGAGTGAGTGCAACCGCGCCCTGACGATTGTCCACGGCGGCGACTGGAACATTGAGTACCCCTACGACAGCATGCCGGCGTTTCAGCGCGGCTTTGACAATCAGGCCGACGTTGTCAAGGGAGACTTTCGCGTCAACAAGGAGAATGTTGGAATGGTCATGCACTCCAGCCCCATTGAAGTCTACGAGTCGATTAACTGCTTTCACAAAAAGGTCGAAGAGATGACAACGGCCGAGTGCGAAAAGTGCCAAATGGAAATCACCTCCTACAACTTCACCTCGGCGCCAGAGCTGCTTTCTTGGTCTGCAGGCAAGGTCAACGTCATGTTTTGCGTCAAGGAGCAGCGCGACATTCCCCGCGCCATGTCGACCCTCGTGGAGAGCAACGCCTCCCATCGCGCCCTCCTCGAGATCAGCGTGTCGCTCATCATTCAGGCGGCCGCGGCCAACACGCCGCACTGGGACGAGGTGTACTACATTGCCGAGCTCTCGACTCCGGCCGACGTGCAGCTGCTGTCGACCCAGCCGCAGGCCGTCATCAGCCGCTGCCTGCTCCTCGAGTTCAAAGACTGGGAAAAGTGGGGACCCGCGCTGTCCTCGGACCTGGCGCTGGTTCACAAGATGGGTCTGCGGGCGGTGGGCGTGACGGCAAGTAACCCCGTGCAGGCCACCAAGGGGGCGCACCTCGACATTTGGCACGCCGGCTTCGACGTTGTCTACACGTACAACCTCGGCAATGCCGTCGAGGCGAGGGTGGAGGTCAACACCGAGAGGGGTCTTCCGATGCCGTGAAGCAACGAGGCACGGGCCGGGGGCGTATTGCTATCATCCATCATATTCCTCTACGTATTATAACCGTGACCGTCTTAGCTTCGCCCCCCCCCAACTCCCGGTCCCATGCAAAGGCCCCTCCCTGGCTGCCCCCTGGCGGCCAGCGTCTGGCTTTTGTGCACGCGCATGGGCCAATGGGTCTACACACTTCTGGCGCAATGACTGTTCCACAAAGGAAACAACGTGGTACCACGCTGCATCAGGATGCAATGACATGTGCTATGCAGAATTCTGCACCGACCCGACTTGCGACTAACTCTATTTCATGTAATCGATGGAAGAGCCGAAACATGGAGGCTTTTTTTTGAGAAATCATGCAGCATGCAAGCTCACTATACGCAGACGGGCACCGTGTATTTAACATTTTTAAGCCTTTTCGGCCGCCGCTTTCAAGTTAGCTTTCATCAAGCCGCTTTCTCGGCCCGCCGCCTTATCGGCCGCCCACGTGGAAGATTGAGGGGGTGTGAATGGTGCCTTCTCGGCCCTCGCCTTCTCTGCAGCCCCCTTCTCGGCAGTTGCCTTCTCGGTCGCCCCCTTCTCGGTCGCCGCCTTCTCGGCCATCTTCTTGGCGGCTTCAGGATGGGTGATCCCATCGATGAGCTCAGCGCTCGATTTGAAGAGCGCCATCGGCGCCTCGACAAATACCAATGACATCGCCTGACCAATCTCCTTCCCGAGGTTGCGAGAGGAGGGCGAAGTGGGGGTATCAAGAGGCTCTATGGCATCTTCAAAGCTGGCGGCCACCTTCTCAGGCTCTACAGCTGTCGCGAGGGATCTCAAATGACGAGATCTCAAATGACGAGGTGGAGGAAGAGGAGGACTAAGGTTGGCAGATTTCGTATCGTCCCAGGGATCGAAGTCCCTCTCTTCATCCTCGTAAACGCTTTCTTCATCCTCATCCACGTTCACGAGCTCTTTGGCCGGTGACTTGACTTGACTTGACTTGATTTTGCCGTTGCTTTCGGCATTCGCCGGGGCCGCCACTGCGATGGGCGCTGCGGCAACGGGTGCCTCGTCGACGGGCGCTGCGTCCGCAAGCGCCTCGGCGACGGGCGCTGCGGCGACGGGCAGAGGTGACATGGCGCGCGATCTCCGTGGTGGCGGCGGAGGCGACGTGGTGGCGATAATGGTGGCGACGGGCTCCGAGGCGAAGGGCTGACTGGCTGAGCCGGGCTGGCTGGCTGAGCTGTTGGTGAACTCGCTCAGCAGCCGACCGAGTTGCTCTGCGAACCGACGCGCGACCCCTGACAAGTCGTCCTCCATGATGGATGGCGGGCTATCAAACAGGGCTTGCCACGCTTTACGGTGTGAGAGCTCGATCACAAGCTCTTCCGAGCCCTCTGCTTCGGGCATGCCAGTAATTCGACTGGGCGATCGGATGATGATGCACGGCGTGCTCTCATTCGAGCCCACTTTCTTGAATGAGCTGATCGACTCCTCCCGCATTCGGCGTAGCTCAGCCCGCAGCGCAGCCATCTCCTCCGCCTTGGTGCGGTGGCTGCCCTCGAGCTGCGCAACCCGCGTGGCTAGCGCCGAGACGGTCTCCTCGTGCTCACGCAGGGCGCGCAGCAGCACCGCGCTGCGCTCCGCGTCCAGCTGAGCGAGCCTCTCAATCACGCTCACACTCGCTCCAATGTCCATCGCGCGAGCTTTTTTCCTTCTTCACCCAAAAGCGGATCGTCGACGCTGCTCATGAAATGTAACTTTCATGAAACAATTGAGGTTGCATGCGCATCGCCCTGGACAATTAGGTCGATCGCCTCAAGAAAGCTCAGATACACACCCAGACCATGACGTTCGTGAGACCGGCACCGTCACCGTCCCGGAACCGTCCCGGGGGAACGCTCACGTGGAACAGTTAGGATCTTGCGTCTCGCGGCCATGCATGCGTGCTGGACTTGAGGTATGCGTAGAACGCCGAGAAGAGAATGACCACGCCGATGCCGGCGTAGAGGAGAATGATTTGCCCCCTATTCCTCTCGTCGTTCTCCTCGTCCTGCCAAACCAACGAGATAACGATGTTGAGCGCGAGCGCGAACGTGTTGGCGACCGACATGGTCGTGGCCGTCGTGTAGCTGAGCACGAAGAACTGCGTGAGCGCACGAACGCCGCCGAGCGCGGCCGTGCCCGTGAAACGGAACCATTCGGTAGCGTTCATGTTCGCCTCGAACACCATGATGATCTCTCCGTTGGCCCACACCCAGGGAATGAAGATGGGGATCATGAACAGGTCGACCCAGAAGAGCAGCGAAAGCGCGGTGAACTTCTTCTTGTACTGCATGAAGGCATGGTGCGTGAACGCATACTTGCTCGCTGAGCAAAGCACTGCCGCGCACGCGAAGAGGACGCCGGTGACGTTGACCCTAGTAATGTCGGAGACGGAGACGAGGATGGCGCCAACAACCAGGCCGCTGACTGTGCCGTAGATAATGGGGTGCTGGAACTTGCCGTAAAGTACACTCTCGATCATGACCGTCCAGAACGGGTTCGTCGCGGCGATGCACTGCTGCAGCGCAACCGAGATGTTGGCAAGCGCAATGTTGGTGAACGCCATGTCAAATGTTGTGAAGATGATGATGAGAGTGAAGACGAACTTGGGCGGTCCGAACATGTCCAAAGCGGGCACGCCCCATTGCTTCGGAAAGAGGAGGAACATGGGGATGAGCATGACATCGGTCACGATCGCCGAATAGAACGAGTACACGGTAGGGAACTTGGACATCGAGAAGAGCCACGCGGTGAGCTGCACCTTGACAACCACAATCGTCACCAAACTGACGAGTGCAATGGTGGTCGCTGTGGCAGGGGAGCACCATGCCCCGCTGTTTGCGCCCTTTTTCTCGACCAGAACGTCATCTATTTTCTCTTTGGTCGGGACGCGTTCCATGAGGCTGAAAGGTCGCCAGGGAGCCGACTTCAGCTTGCTTCGGTCTATGTGAAGGTGCCGACTTCGGGTGGAAGTTCAAGAAAAGGGTCAAACCCGGTGTTGCATGCACGCGGAACCTTTTTAAGGTCCTAATTCATCTATGCATGTTTAGCGGCGAAACTCCTGGTCCTGCCTCCTGCGCCGTTGGTAACCGTATTGTTCGACGACGTATGGTCTCGTCCAAGCGCACCTCGGCACACAGCAGCCGCGCGGCGGTGCTTGCGGCGATGTGTGCCAGTGTGGCGTGGTCGTTCGGGTACAGGAGGGTTGGCGTGCAGACTGCAGTTTTGGCAATGGGCATTGGGGAAGGGGGGCGCGCGGGCATCGCCATCGACGACGCGGACGCCGGTGAAAGCGGGGACGTGCGACTGCGTCTGCTACGTGCGAGGCGGATTTCCGAACGGAATCTGATTGTGATTCCGTTTTCGTGTGAGGCTGCAGGCTCCGAGAAGTGACGACATACTCCGGCGCATGCGAACATCGTAGTACGAGCACTAAGTACTTCGCTCATGCTCATGTGTGCTGGCCCGCTGCGCGTGGCCGGTGGTGCGAGGCGCGTCTCTCAGGCCGTGATGTGCTCGACACGACGTGACACGTGAGGACGTGCGATGCGCTAGCGATGCGCTCCTCGCCGCAGGACCCCCAGCGCAGGCCCCTGGTCCTGCCTGCCGACATGTGTACCGCCCGCCGCTCGAGTCCTCCACCCCCCCTGACTCCTCTTTCATGCCGCGACAATGACACAGCGGGGGCGGGTGCCTCGCCGCCGTTCCGTGTGGGCATCTGTCAGGCCACCGAGCCGTCGTCGCAGATGCCTCTTGCCCTCCCTATGCCCGTCTCTCTCTTGCAGGTCGAGATCCCCCCATCGAGATCCTATCGAGATCCCCCCGTCGAGATCCCCCCATCCCCTGACGCACCCTCGGTCGCACACCACCATGGCATGTACTCGGGGGGTTAGGGGCTGCGGTGCTGCAGCCGTCCACGACGGCGCGCGCGCGCAGCCCCATTGTAATCTGCTGCTCCTCATGCTCCTCATCAGCTCCTCATTAGCTAATGAGCTGCTCCTCATGCTCCGTAGGCCCTCGAGGGCAGCCCACGCGACGACCATTACAAGGGCCCGCTTCGAAAGATCGCTCCCTGCCTCCCCCAAAGCGCCCCCCTATCGGACTCCCCCACCACCGCCCCCCGCCCCCCGCCGTCGCTCCCCCTCAGCGACGTGCGCGGCTCGAGCGGGCGGACGAGGCGGGCTCGGGCGCCGGCTCGGGCGCGGGCTCCACCCCGCGCTTGGCTCCGCGTTTGGGCCGCGCAGCACTCGCGGGCGCCTCTGCCAGGGGCGCCTCCTCGGGTGCTGGCGCCGGAGCGGGATCGGGCGCCGTCGTGGCGCTCTTGGAGCGCTTCACAGAGGCATTCACAGAGGCAGGCACCACCTCGTCTGCCGGTGCGGGGGCGGGCTCCGCTGCGGCGGCGCGCTTGCCGCGATTGAGTGAGGCCTCGTGCGACGACGTCGCCTTGGTCCCCTTGTGCTTGAGTGAGGTCCCCTTGCGCTGGCCGGCACGTTGCTCGAAGGCCTCGAGGGCAGCGAGCATGTCAGTTTCGTCAAGGTCCTCTTCGTCCTGATCGTCGTGGACCACGTGCCAGAGCGCCGGGTCGCTGCCCTCGGCCGGAGCCCATTTGGTCACCCGGGCGTGGATCTCGATGCCATCCAGATTGCGGAGGACCTGCTTCCCAATCCACTCGTGTCCGGACGTCAACCACTCAATGGGCTCCTCCTCTGCGGGCGCAGCCACCGCCTCGGCGACGAGCGCAGCGAGCAGCCGTTCGGCAAGGGCCACCCTCTTGCCACCAGTGTCGAGGCCTCGGCTCGCGAGCGACTCGCGCAGCTCGGTCACCTTCATCGCCGCCACCGCGTCCGCCGCCGCCTGAAGGGCCTCTGCCGATGGCGCGGCGGCCGGCGCGGCCTCGGCCTCGGGCAAGGCCTCGGGCAAGGCCTCGGCCAATGGCGCCGCCTCCGCCACCACCTCGGCCGCCTCCACCACGGGCGCTGGTGCGGGCGCCTTGGCCGCCCCGAGCGCGCCGACCAGGCGCGTGGCGAGCTCCGCACGCTTGCCGCTCGTGTCGAGTCCGAGCGTCTCGAGAGCCTCACGCAGCTCCTTGACCTTCATCGCGGCCACGTCTTCCGTGCTCAGCGAGCGCAGCGCTGTCGCGGGCGCCTCTGTGATGGCCGCAGCCTCAGTGTCGGTCGCGAAGGCCGCTGCGGCTTCGGCAACGCCCGTGACGACCGCGGCATGCATCTCCGCAGCGTAGCGCGCGCGCGCGCTCGGCGGCGCACGCACCGAGCCGATCACGTCTAGCAAGTCCGCCGCCTCCGGCGCCCGTCCGCCCGCTCGCCCGCCAGCGGGGAAGGCGCCGAGCGACTCGGGCGTGGGCAGCTGCGCGAACACGAAGGGCGAAGGCGCCAGCGCCTTGGGCGTCTTCGCCTTGGCCGCCGACCCCTTGGCCGCCGATCCCTTCATAGCGGAGGCCTTCGAAGCGGAGGCCTTCGAGGCGGAGGTCTTGGGCGCGGCGCTGGGCGTGCACTTCATGGGCGCGGCGGCGAGCTCAGCGAGCATCACCTCCTGCATGGCCACCTCCCTCTCGGCACCCTCGCACTCACGCCAGATGACCATCTGAGGGTCCGAGCGCGCGTGCTCGAGGACGCACTCGGCGATGAAGGCCGCCTGAGGCGCGGACTGGTACGTCTCGTACGCGGCCTGGTACGTCTCGTCCGCGGCCTCGCCAAAGGCGGCGACGGGCTCGGGGGTGAAGATGCCGAGCAGCCGCCGCGCCTCCGTCTCGTCCGCCAGCAACGACTGATGCGACAGTGGCGTGAACGTACCGTGCACCATCGTCGAAGGCTCACCCATATTAGGAAGGCGGGCCGCCGAGAGCGTGGCGACGGGTGCACCGTCGTCGGCGAGGCTCTCGCGGCGCTGGGCTCCGAGCGCCAGCTGGGCTGCCTCCTGCGTGGACGGCGCCTGCGGCATCGAGTGGCGACGAATGGCACCAGGCGGCGCCGCAGCCGGCACTGCCGATTTCGGCTGCGACTTCGGCTGCGATGGCAGCCCGAGGCCAGCCTCGATGGAGAGCCGACGCTCAGACTTGGCGACCGACGAGAGGCGCGAGCTGACCGAATGCACTGTGGGCGGAGGCGCGCCGTCGCGGTGATAGCCGCCCACGCGCACGGCGAAGGTGCCGGAGACGGGAGCGGGCGACTCGCTGAAGAAGAGCTGGCGTACCGGAAGCACGAACATCGAGTCGTCTGCCACCTCCTGCGCGGCCTCCTCGTCCTCGTCTTCGTCCTCGTCCTCGTCCTCGTTCTCGTCCTCCTCGTCCTCGTCCTTCTCGTAAACGTCCTCGTCCTCGTCAGCCCACGAGCCGAGGTCATCCGAGAGCTCCTCCTCCTCGTCGTCCTCGTCCTCGCTGTCGCTAAAGACTTCGACTGAGCCATTCGAGTGAACGAGCACCGAGTTGGACGAGGACGTGGATTGTCTGGCCGGCTTGGCGGCGCTGCCGGCTACGAGCTCGATGGCGCTGCCGACGGTCGGCTTGGCGGCGCTGCCCGGCTTGGCGGCGCTCGGCTTCATGGCGGCGTAGTTGGCCGCGATCGCGGCGAGCGCGGCCGACGGGTCTGCACGTGTGCACACGCGCCCCACGCTGCTCCTCTGGGACGAATGGAGCTGCAGCCGGCGGAAGGCCGAGAGGGCGGGGGTGGCCGAGCCGAGCGCCATGTCGAGCGAGCCCATGAGCGAGGCGGCAGGCGTCGCGATGCTCGCCACCGTCGACGGAGGTGGGCCCTTCGAGCACGAGAGCACTCCGAACTCACCAAAGGCACCCAGTAGCTCGCCTTCCATGAAGTGCGTGTGGATGCCCACGCGCCCGCCCGGCGGCACCGGCGACGGGAAGAGCGGGATCTTGGTCGGGACTTTGGTCGTCGTCGCCTCCCACGCCTCGTCGCCCTCCTCCTCGTCGTCGTCGCCCTCCTCAAACTGCCACGGGTAGCACTCGTTCTCTGCCTGCCACTGCTCGTAGCTGGCCGCCTCCCACTGCTCCCATTGCTGCGCCTCCCACTCAGCCATGGCGTCCGCATCCCATGCCTCCGCATCCTCTGCCGCGTCGCACTTGTGCATGAGCGACACGTCCTCAGGGGTGTACGTGCTCTCGCCAGCCGCGTCGCTGCCCACGGAGTAACGTACGGCCGCCACCCAGGTGCCGCTCACCGCGCCGCGCACGAGCCCACCGGGGGCGCGCACGACGCGCGGGGTGCCATGGTTCGCACCAAACCGAATCTTGGAGTTGACGCGCCCGCCCTTGGGCTTGGGCGAGTTGAAGGGCTTGGGCGCAGCGGCGGCGGCGGGCGCAACGTCGAAGAGGTTCTCAACCTGGACGCTGGACTCCTCCGCCTCCTCCTCCGCCTCCTCCTCCTCCGCCTCCTCCTCCTCCGCCTCGTCCTCCATCTCGTCCTCCATCTCCTGCTCCGCGCGCCACGAGAGCGAATCCTCGTCCTGCTCCGCCGCCGCGTGCTGCGCGGACACACTGAAGGTGCCCAGAGCAACCGCCTCCCCGGGGGAGGTGCGAACGAGCTTCTGTGGGGAAAAGGAGCCATGAACGAGCCCCGAGGGCGGCCCAATGAGCGAGGGGCGGCGCAAAAGCGCCTCGACAACGTTCGCCGCGTTGGGCGTGAACTTGGCCGCGACGACGGCCTCGACGGCCGAATGCGCAGCGTCGGCGCCAGTCAGCGGCGTCTTCGTGCTCCTGCGCCGCGTGTCGGGCGCCGCTGGGTCGCACCCGCGGCCGGGCGTCTGCTCCCACGACTGGCGCACCGGTCGCTGCCGGTCGACGGAACCGACGAAACTCGAGTTGATGAACTTGACCGACGGCCGGACCCCAGCGAGCATCGAACGGATGACCGCTGCGCCGTTGGGCGTCGCATCAGCCGCATCATCGCCCACGAGAGCGCTCACAGCCGCCGAGACGCTGCTCGTGCTCAGGCGGCGCGAGACCTCAGAGCCGCCGGTGCACGGCCCCGCTGAGCCCGTGGCGGGCGTCTTCGGGCGCGCCCCGCTGGGCGTCTTGGACGCGCGCCGGCTGCCCGCATCCACGCCGGGCCCGCCGGGAGTCTGCTCGTGCGACGCGCGCACCTTCTTGTGCGTGCCCGAGCCCGGTTCGAATTTGACCGACTTGCGCCGAGTCTCGGAGGGCGGGGGCGCGAGGCTCGTGCGCGTGGCGCCCTGGAACTCCCCAAACTCGATCGCGGCCTCGGCCGTCGCTTGGCACTCCTCCTTAGTAGGCAGGCACTCTTCCTCCTCGGCCTCCTCCTGGTCAAACGAGGCAAAGTACGCCGTCCTGAGGCGCGCGCGCGCCGCCTCGACCTCCGCGGCCGCCGCGGCGCCGCATAGGTCCTCGAGGGTCACCGAGAGCGCCGTGTTGAGCGGTAGCCCGCCGGCCGGCGTGGGCGGCGGCGCGATGGCGATCTTGTGGGGCGCGGGCGACACTCCGATGGGCGTCGTCACCTTGACGGCCACGGGCGCGACGATCGCGTGCGTCATACTCACTTTGGGCGACTTTCCCACGCGGTTGCCGCTAGCCGGGAGCGTCGGCGACGGGCCAATGAGCGTTGGCGATGGCTGGACAAGCGTTGGCGATGGCTGGACAAGCGTTGGCGATGGCTGGACAAGCGTCGGCGATGGCTGGACAAGCGTCGGCGATGGGCCCATGAGGATGGGCGAGGGCGCCACGATCTGCGCCATGGACACCACCATCGGTGCCATACTGGGCGAGGGCGCGGCGGCTGCAAGGTTCAGCGAGGCGCGTTCCTTCTTGGCCGACTTCTTTGCCGACGAGGTACCAGTGGGCTCCTCGGGGCGTGATGCGGAGAGCACCGCGTTCGCCGCGGGCGAGGGCGCGACGATCGCCACCTCCGCCATGGAGCCCGCGGACGCACGACGCACGGCGAGCATCTTGCGAAGGGGCGTGGGCAGCAACGGCCTCACGCTCATGCCCGCCGGGAGGGATGACGGCGCTGCGGGCGGCGGCGCCCCCACCTCGGCTGCGGCCGCGAGCGCCGCCGCGAGCGCCTCTGTGATCGGCTCGCCCAGATCCATCGCCTCGACTCCGTCAAAGACATTCATGGCCGGCGTGGGCGTCATGGCCGGCGTGGGCGTCATGGCCGGCGTGGGCGCCTTGGCCGGCGTGGGCGCTTTGGCCGGCGTGGGCGCCTTGGCCGGCGTGGGCGCCTTGGCCGGCGTGGGCGCTTTGGCCGGCGTGGGCGCTTTGGCCGGCGTGGGCGCTTTGGCCGGCGTGGGCGCTTTGGCCGACTTGGCTGGCGTGGGCGCCTTGGCCGACTTGGGCGGCTCGGGCAGCGGCGGCGCGGTGCGAGACTCAGGCGTGGGCGCCGCCGAGGAGGCCGCCGAAGAACTCTCGGAGTGTGGCGCCGCGCCCCCGTGGCGCGAAAGCACGCTCGAGATGCCGGCGGCGCGCTTGGACATGGCCGCCTGCAGCTCCGCGAAGATGCCTCCGCCTCCGCTGGTGATGGGTGCGGGCGTTGGCTTCTTCGCCGATCCTGGCCTCTTCGCCGACTTGGGCGCCGACTTGGGCGCCTCGGGCGGCGCCATGGGCTGCGCACTCTCGGCGGCTGCCGCCCCGGCACTCTCCTCGGCGGCGGCGCGCTTCTCGGCGCGCTTTCGGAAAGCCTCCTGGACCGCGTTCTTCAGAACGTTCGCGTCGAGCGCAACGTTCGCGTCGAGCGCACCGTTCGCGTCGTTGGACGGCGCAGGAGGCGGCGCCGCCCGGCGCAAGGGTGCCGCGGGAGGCGGCGCCGCGACGGGCGGCGGAGCGAGCGGCGGCGGAGCGAGCGGCGGCGGCGCGAGCGCCACGAACGGTGACTTGGGCACTCGCGGCGCCGCAGCGGGAGAGTCGTCGGGCGTCGGAAAGTCGCCAGTCAACTTGCTGCGGCGCGCCTCGAGCGCAGAGCGCAGGTGATCGGGCGCGCCGAGGGGCGTTCGCCCGCTCTGCGCGGCAGATTTGCGTCGTCCCGAGCTCGGCGCGCCGTCATTGCTTGCATTCTCCTTGGCAGGGCCGGCCTTGGGCGTGTCCGCCTTGAGCGCGGCACCGCGCGCCACCTCGAGCGGGGCGGATGCGGCGATGGCCGATTTGGGGTTGGCGGCGGCGGCAGCCGGAGCTTTCGCAAACGCCGGAATCATCACCGTTCGCATCATGTCCACCTCCGCGTTGCAGTACTCGAAGCGGAAGCGGCGGCCGCAGATCGTGATGATGTCCTTGTTGGCGAGGAGGTGCGGCTGCCCATCGCACCGCTCGTCGTTGAGGAGGGTGCCGAGCGGATTGGTCTGGCTCAGGTTCTCGATCCACACCTGCCGGTACTCGTCGGCGGTCAGTCGCGCCTGCATCTTGGACACTTCGGGCAGCCGGATCTGGATGTCGCACTTCTCCGGGTCGCGGCCGATGAGGAGCACGTTGTTCTTCATCTCGCACATTCCACCCTCTTCGCCCGACTTCTTGAGCACGATGAGGTTGCCGAAGGGCGTCTCGTCGGCGATCATCATTGCGGGGTCGACGCCGGCTGGGTTCGCGGGACGGGAGAGCGGAAGGCTAACCGCCTGCCGCGAAGGAGAGGAGGAGAAAGGCGATTCAAAAAGAAGAGACGAGAGCGTCGTCTCGAGCGTGCTAGGAAACGCGCAAAAGGGCAAAAGCCAAGAGGTACCTCTTGAGGCTTGCGGAATGAGGGCGTGACGTGGGCCTTTAAATATAATTATCCGAACGGAATAATATAGTTAGTAAAGCAACGAAGCTGAAAACCCGGCGCTCTGATGAACATGCATACATGCATCATGCTGCTGAAATTATTTGCTGCTGTCTGAGAAAACTTCTGATCGGGACGGCTCCGGCCTCCCGTAGAAGCTGAAAACCCGGCGCTCTGATGAACATGCAATCATGCTGCTGAAGTTATTTGCTGCTGTCTGAGGAAAACTTCTGATCGGGACGGCTCCGGCCTCCCGTAGATGTTGGCGGTGATAGGGTCTAGGTGGCCATGCGTGTTCAGCTGCAGCTGCTGTGAAGCCCTCATCACTCTCACGTCCCTCGCCTCGCGTTGGTCACGTGGCGAACGTCCTTGAGCCTACGCAGCCGCGATTTGATGTCGGGCACGAGCAGCATGCAAGCGGCGAACTGCTCGACGGGCAGCACGAGCAGCTTGGTGGCGGTGGCCGTGACGGCCGCCGCCATGCGCGTACTCCGGTCGATCATCGCCATCTCGCCGAAGACGGGTAGCCCGACACCGACCCCCTGATCGGCCGATCCCTTTCCGGCGGACTGCCCCTGCTCCGCCACAAGCGTCGCGAACACGGTGCCGTCGCGCTTGCGCATGCTGACCGAGCCATGAAAGAGGATGTACACCTTGTCGCCGGGCATGCCGTAATCGAAAATCTTCACAGCGGCCTCGTGCTCCTCGAGTGTGAAGAGCGGCACGATCGCCTTGAGCGTCTTGTTGGGCAACCCGCGGAAGAGCGACATGCATGCAAGCTCGCCCTCCACGAAGGCGTCGAAGACCTGCCCTCATATGGCAAAGGCGATCAGATGGCGATCAGATGGCGGCCCAGATCGCGGCCCAGGATGGCACTCCGAAGGTACTCCGAAGGGCACTCCCGATGGCATGCTGGTGTGCTCAGCACGGCGCTCGAGACGAAGCACCAAAAAAGGCAGTCGTGCTCGAGAGGGCGTTCACACTACGTTCACACCTTTTGGGCGACCTTGACTGCGTTCTGTTCGCTCATGTTGAGCCCTTCCGCATTGGCCGTTGAGAACTTGATGAGTTCGATGTTCTCGAGGGCTTCGAGCGTCGAGGCCCGCGCTTGGCCAAAGAGCGCCTCCATCCCAAGCAGCACGTAGCCGCGCCCACCGGAAGGGCCACTGTTCCGGACGTCGTGCACCACCGGATCAGGCTTGCCCACGACGCTCTCGAGGACGCTGCCGCGCGTGAGCACGTAAAAGGCGTGCGAGGGCGCCCCCTCGCGGTAGATCACATCATACCTGTGATTAAGAAGCCATCAGAGGCCCTCAGGGTCACTCAAGAGGCACTCGGAATCCATCAGAGGCCCTCAGAGCGCGCCAAAGCATGGGGTGGCAGAGCGGGTCGTTACCGCTGCTGCCGTCGGCGCTTGCCCGCGGACGCCATCATGGAGAGCTGCATCTCGCCCAGATCTGCGAAGAGCTCGCTCTGCTTGAGCGCCTCAGCCGCCTTACGAATCTCGACCGCTACGCGTGCGAGCTTCGCCAAGTCCTTGAGGGTGGCCCCACCCGTGCCCCCATACTTGGCGTTCTGTGCCGCGAGCCGCATGGCCTCTGGCAGCAGGCGGCGCACCTTGGCACGCAACTGACGCAGCCGGCGCGCTTCCTTCTGCGCCGGCGTAGCGATCACGTCGACCTCGGAGACGCCTGCCCTCTCCGCCTCGGCCGTCGCCATCGCCATCGCCCTCGCCGCCGCGGACGACTTTTGATCCGCCGTCCTCGCGTCTCCAATGGCCCCAAGGAATGAGGCACCCGGGACGACGTCAGTGGCTCCAGATGCGCTGGAGGAACGGCCACTCAAGGTGTGAACGTTCACACCGCTGAAGGCCACCGCCGCCGCCGCCGCCGGCACCACCGCCGTAGCTCGCGGTTTTGACTCTGCCGGCGCCGCTGAGAGAGTGCCCGACGTCACCTGCACGCCGGCTGGATGAAACCGACTGAAGGCCGCTGCGGGATGGATAGAGGGGCGACCAGCCCCCCCCGAGGACGGGCGAGGCGTGTCCATCGGGCGCAGCGTAAAGCGCGGCGGCGAGGTGCGCCCCGAAGAGGATGCCAGATGATGGGAGTCATCACCTGATGATGAGGCACGCAATCAGAGGTGATCAGAGGTCATCAGAGGAGGATGCCAGATGGGCTCCCATCAGATGGGAGTCATCGCCTGATGATGAGGCACGCAATCAGAGGTCATCAGAGGTCATCAGAGGAGGATGCCAGATTGGCTCCCATCAGATGGGAATCAGCGGGCGATGCGGTGGACGCACGTGTGCACGGCGGCGACACACGCGCCGTCAAAGGCGGCGATGGCGAGCGTGCGCGTGCGCTACTGCCGGCATGCGAACTGGCAGGCACGGTCGCACGCGCACTGGCAGGCACGGTCGCGTTCACGCTAACGGCCGAAGCAACGATTGCGGCAGGTGCCGCCATCGCCATCACCGCCGCCAGAGCAGCAGCACCTGCTGCTGCTGGCGCGGCTGTGCTGGCCGCCGCTGCCGTCGCTGCCGCCGGCCCGCCGGCCACACGCACACGGGTGAGGCCGCTGGAGGTGGCCGGACGAGGAGAGGTTGCTGGAGGTGGCGGACGGGTGAGGCCGAAGGAGGTGGACGGACGGTTCGTCAATGTCACGCCCATCAAGAGCTGTTTTACTGCCGCGTGCTGCGCGGCGGCGGCGACGGCGGACAGGCCTGGAGCGGACGGAGGCCGCGCCGTGCTCGAGAGGGCTTCGGCGGCGGCGGTGGCGGCGGCAGATTCGGTGGCGATCACACGCAGGGATGGCAGCACCCTTGCGGGGTTGTCTGGCATGAGCGACGACATGAACGCCCCCGTATGGGCACGATTGAATGCGCGCTTCATTTTCAGCGATGTGATGGGTGGCTTACGCGCATACTTGAGCACGTCACGCTTCAGTGGGTGCAGGTGGTAGATGCTGGCGACCACGTCGTGCCGTCGTTTGTCAAAGGCCTGCTCGGCGGCTGCCTTGCGAGCCTTGTAAGCCTCCTCGGCCGCAAGCGTGTAGATTTCCACTTCATTGTCCTCTCTTTTTGACATCGAGTGGGCCGCCGAGCGCAGCCGCAACACCGCGCCGCTGAGTGCCATCTTCTCCACGATGGGGTTCTGGGCCATGACTGTGCCTTCTCTCGGCGTGAGTGTGCCCACCCACGACTGATAGATGGGAGTCGGCGCCGGAGAGAGACCCTGCTGCTTCGCGCGAGCACGCGCGTAGGCGTCGCCAGTCGTGGACGTAGGCGAGCCAGGGCGAGGCGACGTGTCCATCGCGCGCGCGCCGCCGCCCGCCGAGCCCTCACGCGCACGAACAGCTGCGTTGCGGAATTTGAGCAGCAGACACGAATTTTGAAACGGATTTCGCACTTAAATTTCGCGCCGCAGTGGCTTCGCACACCGCTGTCTTTCGCCGTGGTGCGTCGTCGGTCGGGGCCAGAGCGGGAAAAACGAAGGGAGCTCTCGGATTGCCTCGAGCGAAACACCTGGTTTCATCAACCAATTGTCATCAACGCCAGGCACGACGACACACACGAAACAACTTTTCGTGACAGTGCCCAATGTGCAATGGCAAGTGCCCTCCGTCCTCAGCCAACCAGTCTACCGGCGCCCTCTGCCGAGCGCCCAACGCGCCGCGACGAGCGTTGCGATCGCTGCATTCTCGGCCTTGAGCTCGTCGAATAGCGCGCGCGCCGAGCCGAGCGCGCCCTCCGCGTGAGCACCGCTCGCCATCGCCACGAAGGGCAGATGCGAGGTGACGCGCTCCTCCTCGGCCGTCAGCGTGCCCCCAAGCTGGCGCCGATGACGGAAGTCAATGTGGGCGCCGCCCAACAGAGCCATTAGGGCCGGGCCGCACAGCCACACTGCCTGCGGCACCGAGGGCACCGCGAGCGCGGCACCTAGGCCGACGAACGCGAGCGACCAGAGCAGCGGATGACGCGAGACGCGATGCAGGCCGTGCAGGCCATCGGGGTTCGTCACCTCCTTGTTCGCCTCCCCTCTAAAATCCATAGGGCAACGGACGACCCACTGACGCGTGGGCTTTGGATCGGTCCGTGTCGCCGGCAGGACGGCCTCGGAGGGCGCGAACGGCGTCTGCACGCGAGGCAGCGTCTGCGAGAGGCCCGCCAAGCCGAGCGCCTGCAACACGAAGGATGCCCCGATCGCCAGTGCCGAGACCGGCCGCAGCGGCAGCGCCGAGTGCAGGCGATAAAAGTAGCCGAAACCGAGGGACACGCACGCCACAGTCGAGACGCCGTTGTACAGCATATGGTAGCGCTCCTCGTCACCGAGGTAGTCGATCAGGCTCGAGCGATTGTGGGAGAGGATCACATTCTCTCCGATGAAAAAGGACCACGGCAACACCGCCCAGCGCAACACGGATGGAGCTGTCACCGCATCGGCAGCCGCCACATTGCCAGCCGCAGCAGCGCAAAATGCACGGCGACGCGTCGGTGGCGCGCCGTTCAGCGAGCGAGCGAGCAAACACGAGAACGAGCGACGGAGCATCGTTGAAGGTTCGCGTGGCCGCCCGAAGTTCGCAGACCGTGATCATCGACCCATTCAAGAACTTGCAAGTCATCTTTTACGAAACAAACGCACTCCCGCGGCGCGCGCGCGCACAGCACCGGGTACTTGTGCGAGCGCGATGGGCAAGGGCGTGAGCGCCGCCGAGAAGCGGCAGAAGATGATCGACATGTTCCAGGCGGAGAGCGCCGTATTCACCAAGAAGGAGGTGGAGAAGCTCGCGCCCAGGACGGGCATCGTCTCCGGCGCCGTCGAGGCGGTACTCCGAGAGCTCATCAATGATGACATCGTGCATGAGGGCAAGCTGAGCGGCACGCTCTTCTACTGGTCATTCCCCGGGTGGGTGGTGCCGCGTGCGCCCCGCTTCCATGCAGCGCAGCCGCGCGAGTCTCACAGTGGTGCCGCACGTATGCTCTCTCTCTCTCTCTCTCTGCAGCGAGGTGGCGATGAAGAAGCGCGCCGAGCTGGCCTCGTTCCAGGCCAAGGCCGGGCAGCTGGAACAGCAGGCACGCTCGCGCTTCGTGCACCCACGGCGCCCGCTGTGTCCTGTTCCCCAGCGAGCGTCCGCGTTGCTGAGTCCGCTCGTCCTTTGGGTTTCACGCGGCGCGATGCCACAGGCAAAGAGCCTCCTAGCACAGATCGAGCAGATGCGGAAGGCGGCGGGCCAAAGCGCGAGCGAGGCGGCCGAGCTCAACGAGCAAGAGGGGCTGCTCACCTCGATCATGGCGGCCGAGACCGAGGCGCGCGAGAACATCGAGAAGGAGAAGAAGAAGTCGGGTCAGAACATGCACGCGCGCAAGCGGGACCTCAAGGTGCTCAAGGAGGCGGCGAACCGGTGGACGGACAACCTTTTCATGATCAAGAGCAAGCTCGTCGAGTCCGGTGCTGACGTGAAGAACGTCGACGGCATGCTCGGCACTGACCGCATCGACTACATCGAGTGAACGAACCGACCGGAAAGGACCTAGAAAGGACCGACCGCAGCAGCTAAAACACGGATGGAGCGGCTCTGCCGGCTCGCGCTGCCGCTCCGACCCTCTGCGCGACAAGACGTGGAACCATACAAGGATGACTGGATGTTTAGATGGAAAAAGAATCGATCACAGCCGTGTTTTTAAGTCACGCAGTCACTGGGAGCTACCGCTCTTCCCTTGTCCGTGATCAGTCCAGCGGCCCGCAAACGGGCCGAGGACAGAGCAGTATCGGGAGCGGGCCCCTTCGGGTCCGCGTACGATTCGACGCGGCACAAGGCGACATCATGCTCGCCAGCGTCCAGGAGCTCACCGACTTGGCGCAGTCGCAGGTAGGCGGCGCAGCCTGGCAGCAGCTGCTCGACAGTGCTGTCCTCTCGAGGTGGGGTAGCTCCTTCCAACCAAGCAAAGCCCGCAGCGGCACACGCAGCCGCCTTGTCGACGTCGGCTCCGCTCTGGCCGCCGAGAGTATGGGTCAAGACCGCGTGAGGCTCGCAGAGCAGTTGCAGGATGCCCGTCCGGTCGCGCTTGAAGTTGGCGTGTGAGAGTGTCTTGCGAAACAGCGAGATTGCCCAAAGACGCGGTGAAACGCCCACGGGCGTCGCGTACGTGAGTATGTTCATGTTGGTGCGCCCGTCCGTGTTGAGCGTGGCGAGCGAGTAGACTGGCACGTTGATGGGCGGCGGCGCTTCCAGCGGCGCGAGGAGGGCAGCGACGAGTGGGAGCAACACTGTGTTCATCTTTCCGGCGGGACTCTTTGTCTACCATGGTATGTGTAGCCGAAAACTAGCCGTAAAGGCGCCGAGGCAAGCGGACGCTGCAAAACCTCCTTCCTTCTCAAGTGCCTTTCGCTCCGCTTTCGGCTTTTGCCGAAACTCTCCCTCGTGCAATGCCGAGCGCTGAGGAGTCAGAGGATGGCTGTCGTGTGGAGAGGACACAAACTGGCGCAGACCAGAAGCAGTTCGCTGCCATCACGTCCATGGTCCTATACATGGGTGGGGCGACATGGATCAAGCCGACCGAAGCCGCCCAACTCCTCCTCCACAGCGGTGATGTCTACCAATTCGGCGTGGCGTCGGGCAGCACCCTCACCAAGGTGCTGTCGAAATCTTTCGAGCCGGTCAAGCCAAAGCTCTGGGGCTTTGACTCCTTCGAGGGCATGCCGGCGGAGGCGGATAATGTGACCACGGCATGGAAGGTAGGTGAGTTCAAGCAGGCCGACCCAGAAAAACTCATGGAGCGACTCAGTGCACACATTGCAAGGATGGGACTGCAAATGGGCTTTGTGCGCGGCTTTTATTCCCAGAGTCTCACCGCCGACCTTGCTTGCCGGCGCAGCATGCGAGCCGCGGCGTACCTGGACATTGACTGCGACATTTACACCGGCGCCACCCAAGCGCTGGAATGGGCCTTCACCAGCCAGGTCGTGCAGGTGGGCACGGTGATCGGCTATGACGACTGGTGGGTGATGCCATGCAGCGGCTCGGATCCGGACGTTTGGAAGTTTGGCGAGGCGAAGGCACATCTTCAGATCGCGAACCAGTTTGGAGTGCGCTTCGAGTGCTTAGCAGGACCTTGCACAACCCGCGCGGGCGACTTTTGTGCTGGGATCCCACCAGAGAGCTGCTGGCGCCCCTACTTCATCGTGCGCGAGATCGGGAGCGCGCACCCTGCGCACGGCTTCACGCTCTCAACCGCCGATGCTGGGCGCTTCATGCGCGAGCAAATGGGGAATCCGAATTCGCTGTGCGCGAACGCACATAAGAAGAACCCCCTTTGGAGTAGGGTGGGCGATCAGGTTGCCGGGGCTCACGTGGCCACTGCTAGCGCGAGGCCGCTGTCGACGAAGGCAGGGGCGGGCGCAGCCGCTCTGCCGCCAACGCCACAGCCGCTGACGCCCTCCCATGTTAGCAAGCTAGCTAAGCTAGCTAAGCGGCAGCAGTCGTCGACGGCCTGACTGTGGTCGGTGGACCATCGTCCGGTCTGAGTGTGTCCTCTCGCTCGGTGCCTTGTAGCATAGCCCGTGTGGGAACCCTTCGCTTATTTTGGCGCAGACCCTTCTTCACAGCCAAAAGTTATAATTCACAGCCAACACGGCAAGCAGGGCCGCGCTCTGCACGAGCCGCGCTCGGGCTCCTCTCTCGCGGCTCCTCTCCGCCTTCTCACGAGCGCTGTCAACTACTCGCTTGCTGAGCTCAAGGAAGGCGAGTACACGGCAACTTCACGGCCTCCGAGATGCAGGAAGTCGACGTCATCGTCATAGGTGCGGGCCTTGCGGGATTAGCCGCCGCGCGACGCCTGGCTGTGCATAGCCGGGTCCTTGTGCTCGAGGCGTCCAATCAATTGGGCGGCCGGGCCCACACCAATCGGGTGCACGGCGTTCCGCTGGAGCACGGCTGCGAATTCATCCACGGTGCGAATGCGATCACTCGACGACTTTGTGAAGAGCTTGGCATCGAGACAGTGCCAGTGACACGATGGGAGAATTTGTGGTGGGCGTCTGCTGCTGGGCATGCGGCAAAGCGGCGGAGCAACCTGCCGGCAAGTGAGGCACACACGCTGGAAGCCGTCGAGACAGCAGTAGAGGCCGCGTTGGCAGATCCTCTCGCTAACGGCGATATGAGCTTGCGTGCGTGGTGCCTCGCGCATGCACGCCTCGATCCAGCGGGTCTCAGTGCTGCGGAGGTGCTCATCTCCCAGACGTGTTGCACATCGCTGGATGGTATGAGCGTGAGTGACATGCAGCTCGATGAGCGGAACGGGTGCGACGAGCGCAACGAAGCACGGCTAGCCGGAGGCTACGCGGCCCTCGTTGCGGCTCTCGCAGACCCGAGTACACCGACGCCACGCGCTCTGCTCGAGGATGGCCCTGGGAAATTTCCGACGCCACCAGCCTCGGTCGGCTCGATGCGCATCCTCACAGGAGCCCAGGCCGTTAGGGTGGTATGGCAGCCGGACGATGGGTCACCGGACGATCGCTCGCATGGGCCACATGTGTGCGCTGTGAAAGTACTCGACGGGCGAACTTTCAGCTCCGCCGCCGTGGTCTGCGCCGTGCCTCTGCGTGTGGTTCAACAGTCCAGTATAAGCTTCAGCCCGCCGCTGCCCGCCGCCAAGAGAGCCGCCATCGATGCGTTCGTCGTCCATCCGGCCACCAAGGTTTTTGTCGCCTTTGACGCGCCGCAGTGGCCTCCCGATGCGACCTTTCTCGCGCATCCTGGCACGCTGTGCCGGCGGTTCTTCTCGCCCTTAGACGGCGGCACGGTCGCGGAGGCGTACGTGACCGTTGAGCGCGCGCGGCAGGTCGACGCCATGGACCTTCCAGATCTCACTGAGCTCGCCCTGAGCGAGCTCGCAAATCTCATCGGCCGAGATCGTGCCGAGCTCGCAGAGCATCACTGTTGGACGCACCGGATGAGCTGGGCCGCCGAGCCCCACATTGGTGGAGGGTATGCCTCCGTGCGCCCGGGCGCTGCTGCCGACTGCCGCCAGGTGCTTGCGGCGCCCACAGGCCCACTCTTTTGGGCGGGCGAGGCGACGGCCTATCACTCGAATCCGCAGACGGCGCACGGGGCGATAGAGAGTGGGCTCCGAGCGCGGCAAGGGAACTCGAGGGCGGGCCGTTCAACCGTTGTACTTGACGACAAGGCCGGAACGGACCTCGGAGGCGAGGGGGGTCGCAAATTTAAGGTATAAGCTCGAGAGTCGTACGCGAGTCGCTAATACTGTAGGTTAGAGCCACGTAGTACCTCTGAACAATAAAGTGGTCTCGCCCCGACGACGACACAGGAGCACGGTGCCAGCAGCAGCACAGCTTTCACCTCAGAGCATGCACAGTGGCGACTGGGCACTGTGGCACATCTACCCTGCGCCCGTGCGCCCCCTGGCAGTACACGAGTGTCAGTTCCGAGTTTGCCCTCGGGCGCTGCCCGCATGCCACAATATGATATCGATATATGATACACCCGCGCTGCTGCGCGGTGCACTCGCTCTCGACGTGCTGAACTGCCGTGTGCAGTTCTGAATCGGCATCTACAAGATGTTACATGGCCTCAAGCATCTTCCTAAAGTGCTCGTACAGGCCGAAGAAGATACCCACGAGAGGGGCGTAATAGAGCGTTCGGTAGCCGAGGCCGCGGGTGAGAGTGAGCGGACCTGATGAGGGAGATCATCAAGCGAGCACTCAGTGGCCATCAGAGGGGAATCACGGCAGTCTGACACGAGTCCGAGAGAGTGAGCGAACCCTGCTCGCGAATCTCAATCTCAATCTCAATCTCAATCTCAATCTCAATCTCAGTGAGCGAACCCTGCTCCCGAATGAGGTCCATCCCGCGCTGGAATGGATGCCGTCCTGGCGGCCCACTGCCATCATGCGCGGTCGTCGCGACGTGCGTGACGATCACGTCCATTGGTGTGGTGAGGGCGGCCGCGACGGCGCCGGCGAGCACGCCGGCGAGCACGTCGGACAGGGAGTCGGGAAGCGCTGTCGCGAGCACCTCTGCCAGCCTCTCGAGACCGTCCAGCTGGCCGCCGCCCACGACGGCGCTATCGAGGCCGCCGACGCTCAGCATGGCGCCGGCGCCGTCGGCGCTGACCGTGCTGCCAAGGGTGCCAAGGGTGCCGAGGCCGCCGTCTGGCAGTAGCGGCATGAGCGGCAGCGCCCCCGCCGCATCGGCGGCATCGTTGAGACCCTCCGACGGGGTGGTGGCGGCGAGGGTGGCGGTGGCGGCGGCGGCGGCGGCGCGGCTGCGCGCAGCTCGGATCGCCTGACGTCCGGAGGCATAGATGGCAATCTGGAGGGCGCCGAGGGGTACGTCGCGCGCCACGATGGCGGCCCAAGACTCCATCCATGCCTCCCACGACGTGTCCGCCAGAGCGCCCTGCCAACAGTCTGAACCAGTCTGGAGTCGCTTGCACACGACCTCGGCCGGCAGGCGCAGCACGGAGCCGCACGCGTCGCCGATGGCGCCGCTGAGAAGCAGGGTGACCGTCAGGTGCGACGCGAACCACGGCGATGAGACCGACAGGTGGCGGCTCAATTCCTCAGAGAGCGCTAGAAAGACAGCTGCGTCGGGCGCTTCTTTGAGGACGTTGGCTGAGAGGCCTTTGTACAGCCCGCTCGTGAGCTGCTGCCGTGTGACTGGTGCGTCGACCGACGCACCCACCGGGTACGCATCTGACTGGAGCCGCGTCTTGAGCGTGTCGAGCGGATGGAGGAGGGACGTGGCGACTGCAGAGGCTGCAAACGCCGCCAGCCCGTTGCGCAAGAGCTCGTAGCCGGCGCCACCGAGCATGGTGCACCGCGGCGGTGGCGCGCGCGGTGGTGGGCGCGAGTTGCCGCTCACGTGCAGCCAGGAGGCGGCCACCGGCAGGAACAGCCCGAACACGAAGGCCATCATCAAGATGAGTGCGACGATGAGTGTCTATTGAGCCTTCCAAAAACGGTCAGATTATCCGAACGTGATCAAACGGAAAAATTACTTCGCTCCAGGTGTGGGGCTCTGCGAAACCTGTGAAAATGCATTTGAAACTTACAAGTAGCGTTTGCGCGCGTACGCGTGGATGTGCGAGATTCCAAAGGGCTCGGGAGGCCCTTCCTTACCTTGGAGATTCGGTGACTTCGAGTGAGACCATACAATTGTAGTAGGGAGGAGACAACATGGGATCGCCGGAGCTGCGCGCTCGCGTCGAGGCCATCCTCGCCGACCGTGCGGCACGCCGGCGACGGCTCCTCGAATGGCAGCAGGCCACTAGGCCGAATAAGATGACCAGCGACGCCGAATGGAAGGCGTTTCTGGAGCCGCTGGAGTACGAGGTGCTGCGGCAAAAGGGCACGGAACCTCGTGGTGGCGAGTACGATGGTATCTATCCGGCTGAGGGGTACTTTTCCTGCCGTGGCTGCGGCTTGCCGCTCTACAGTGCGGCCGCAAAGTTCAAATCGGGGTGCGGTTGGCCTGCCTTTGACAAATGCTACGTCGATGCGGTCGATATTTGGGTGGATCGCAGCCTTGATCCCGTGCGCATCGAAATTACCTGTGCGGGCTGTGGCGGACATTTAGGGCATGTGTTCGCGGGCGAACGCATGACTCCTACCAACGAGCGCCACTGCGTCAACAGCGTCTCGATCCTTCGCGTGAACGAAGGAGCTTCGATGGATCATCTGCTGGAAGAGGGAGTTACATCGATGCGGAAGCTCGCCAAGATCCTCCCGAATGTGAACGCCACGGCTGATGTTGGGGAAATAGCGAGCAGGTCCGGATTGGGTGAGGTTTTCGAGTTTTCAAGAAACTCACTTTGTTCACAGCCCCTCACAGCCACATTGTTCCGAAGTCGACACCCAAGACACCGGCGACCGGGCGACCGGCGAGCGGCGTATTATACGGTTGCGGTTACCGCTAGCTCCGAGGGACCCATGGACCCTTATCACAGCCATACTCGAAAAGCCGCCGGGCAGGGCCGCTTTAACGTTTAGCCCCAAGCAAGCAAGCTGAGTACTTGTAGCCCCCGGTCACGCTGCAAATCCGTGTCCCGCTGCGATGTTCACACCGCGGCGCTCGCGCCTCTCGGACCCGCAGGAAGCTCGCCGCCCATCGGCCGGCCAAGCTGAAATGGAGAACGACAGCGACGACGAGCGCGACGATATCTGCTTCGAGGCGCGCACCGACGATGCCCGCCGCATCACCTCCATCCTTTCGTCCATCTGCGTCGCCACGAGCCGCAAGGCGGACTCGAGCGCCTCGCTCGCGTGGTGTGAGGTGAGTGACACAGGGCTGACCTTCACGGTGAACGTGTCGAAGACGCTGCAGGCGATCGCGTACGTGAAGCGCAAGGGTGTTTTCCATACGTGGGAACTCGCGATGCCGCACCGGGGCGAGGTGCCCGACGAGCGTCTCGAGTTTGGCATCAACCTCGCGACGCTGCTCGAGTGCCTCAAGATCTTTGGCGGCGCGGCGGCGCCGAATGCCTTTGAGCGCTCGCAGACGGCGCTGCACATCAGCTTTCGAGAGGGCACGCGCTGCCTGTGCCTGCAGCTCAACGAGAAGGCCTCGGTGACCGAGTGCGAGATCCACTCGCTTGAGATCGACCAGCCGCACAAGACGGAGCTCAAGGTGCGTGAGGGGGAGCGGCCACCGGCGCGGTTGGTGGTGAGCTCGGACGCGCTCAAGAACGGGATCGACGAGCTCGAATGGGGCGGCGAGGCCTCGCGCGACAAGCGCGTGCTGCTCAGGGTCTCGGCGCCGTCGGCCAGCGGGCCGGGCGGCCTCTCTCTCACTGTGTCCTCGACCGACGTCGGGTGCGAAATGGTGTACCCTCCCGAGGCGCTCGTGTCGTTTGATGTGAGGCAGGACCTGTCATTCGAGTACCGGTTCCTGCACATGCACATGGCGCTGCGCTCCCTGCGCGATTCGCACCAGACGCTGCTCCAGCTCGACGAGAACGGTACACTAGAGATCAAGCTGCGCTTCGCCTCGAGTGCCGCAGCCAACGCGGCCGAGCTCTTCAGCCACTTCTTCCTCTTCCCCCTCACGGACGAGGATGATATCGACGACGAGGATGCGACTGCGTCCAAAGCCGCCGGCGGGGGCGGCGGCGGCGGCGCGCGTGACCAGTTTGACGCGTTCGATTGAGCGCAGTCCGCAGACGCCCCAGACGGCCGGGACCGCTTAGCCCGCGCGGGCGGGACGAGCGGCCCGGTCCGCGCCGCGGGCCGGCACCGCGCCCGTGCCCAGCAGCTAGTGTAGTCCTCAGTGACCCTTTCACCCTTAACCAGACATGACGTACACGCACGCCGGCACATTACGACAACATGTAATCGATTTGGATTTACTCCCGCCGCGCTGTCCGTTAAGTGTCAATCACGGCGCCCCGCGCAGTATTCACGCCACGAGCCACCTCGTCCCGAGCGCGCCGGCAAAACTCGCGCCCCGCACCCCCGCCCCGCTGCTGCGCACAGCACATAGCCCCACCGAGGGCTCACTGTCCCGCGCTCCTCAGCGCCGCAGCGGCCATCAACAGCCGACACGCGGACAGAAACATGCTGGCCCCCGAAGGCGTGGGGCTCGTGGGGTGGAGAGGGTATCGAGAAGTCGAGAGCGCCCCGCCCCGTCCGCTGCGCCGCAAGGGTCTACACGGGCGCACTTACGAGGTAGCGTCGGCGCCGGCGATGATCTCCATGAGCTCCTGGGTGATCTTCGCCTGGCGGGCGCGGTTCATCTCCGTCTCGAGGCGCTTCTGCAGGTCCTTGGCGTTGTCGGTGGCCGCCTGCATCGCCGACATGCGCGCCGCCAGCTCGGAGGCAACCGACTCCTGCATCGTGCGCAGGAGCTGCCCGTTGAGGTACAGAGGCAGGATCGCGTTCAGGAGCTGCGAGGGCTCCTGCTCGAAGATCATGTCGGGCGAGAACTCGGCGGCCTCGGCAGCAGGGATCTTCTGCTTCTGGATGGCGATGTCGCCGTCCTTGGACGTGAGCTTGAAGATCTCGTCGCCCTCCATCTCCATGCCCGCGGGCAGCAGCGGCACGAGAGTGCGCACCGCGGGCGTCGACGCCACCATCGAGATGAATTTGGTGTACAGCAGCTCGATGCGGTCGAGCTCGCCCGCGTAGTACGACGAGAGGAGCTCGTTCGCGACCTCCTGTGCCTGCTTGGCCGTCGGCGCCTGCGTGCACGGGATCGACTTGCGGATCGGCGTCGGGCGCTTGCTGAAGTACTTGCCCGCCTTGTTGCCGATCGTGAGCAGCTCGACCTTAATGTTCTGCGCCTTGAGCTCCGCGATGCGCTGCTCGGCCTTCTTGATGGCCTGCGCGTTGTAGCCGCCGCACAGGCCGCGATCGCCCGCGATCACAACGAGGCCTGCGAGCGAGAAGGAGCGCGACTCACACGCGGGTGAGGTGAGGTGAGGCCAAGCCACGCTTGGAGCGTCCGCGCAACGCGCGCATCGCGGGCCGACAACGGTAACCCGTTTTCTTCGGTCCCATGCGCACAGCCGTTTGGGGCCACGCGTCGCGAGCTCGTCGCAAGTTCGACACGTCCAGAGCATCGGCCAACCGAGGCTGTGCGCATGCGACCCAACTACGCGCCCTGCCGCACGGCCCGCGTCACAGATGGCCACGCCCGGCGCCAATGGCCGTACGGCCGAGCCCCGCCTACCTCGGTCTTCGCGCAGCGGCGCTCGGGCTGCGCCGCTGCGGCAGCCGCCGCCCCATGAGCCCGTTAACGAGGCGACATGGCAGCATCGGCCTGCGGGCCGCCTGCCCACCGGCGCCGCTTCCGCCCCATTCCGTCGCCAACCCAGCGGCTCGCCAGTTGCACCAGATGCAGCAGATGTAGGCAAGTGTGCGGCGTGGGTGTGCGGCAACAGGAGAGCGCGCACCGATCTTGTTGACCTCACGGGTCTCAAGGAGCGGGATGTCGAGGGACTCGGTGGAGAGGCGCTTGAGGAGGCCGCCGAGGATGCGCTCGAGCGTCTCCGAGAAGGGGCGCGAGCGGAGGACAGCCTCCTGCGCGCGACGCACCTTGGCAGCAGCGACCAACTTCATGGCAGACGTGATCTTCTTCGTGTTCTTGACCGACTTGACGCGGTCGCGGAGCGCACGGATGTTGCTCGCCATCTGCGGCGCGCATGTGCGCTGCACATCGACGGGCGACACCGCCGCTGCATAGCTGCTGCGGTAGGGCGCGAGCGGCGCCTGGAAGGCAAGGGCGGCAACAGCGAGCGAGAGCATCGTAGTCCCACTAACTGCGAGGCAGGCAGCGCACGTTGCGGTAAGGTCAGAGTTTGACGGGTGGTTGGAACCACCCAGGATGGTAAAACGCCTGCAAGCGGGCAAGCGGCATCGCCGTGGTGGCGCCCAGGAGCACAAACGAGCACCCAAGCGCACAAGAGCCGACGCCAGGCTTCCGCCGGCCCGCCAGGTGATACCCACGGTTTTTCGGCATTCAGGGCGGTTATGCGCAGATCCGAGGGCCCGCAGAAGCCGTCAGGCACGACCACGTGCGCTGGGTGGTTCGCCGCGAGCGCCGGCGTCGCGGCCACCTGGTGCAAGCTCGTGCCGCACCTGAAATCGAGGAGGAGAGGATCTCCGGGAACCGGGGAATTTTTTCAATGTTTCTTCATCGAAGGACCCCAAAAACGGAAGAGCGGGTCTGAGTGTGACATGTATTTCATCACGAGTGTGTGGCTGGACTTGATTTGACTTGATTTTCAACAGCCCACCCTCACACCGAGTTGCCTGCGAGTCCCTGCGATAAGTTTTTCACAAAAGTGTTTCACAGCAGCGGCGCAAAAGTGGACTCTGCGCCGGCGGTCTGCTCGACAGGGCATGTGGTCCAACCGGGAAAATGCGGAAGAGGCGCTGGGCCTCGCGCGGAGGAAGCTGAGCGAGGGCGACACCGCCGGCGCCATGAAGTGGGTCGAAAAGTCGCTGCACATGTACGAGACCGTCGAGGCCCGTGAGGTCGAACGCAAGATCCAGGAGCGCGTGGCACATATGGCGGCGGCGCGGCGCGTCCTGGAGGCGGCAGACCTGTTTGAGGTGCTCGGCGTGACACGCACCGCCACCGCAGCGGAGATCAAGCAGGCATTCAAGCGGCTCTCGAGGGAGGTGCACCCCGACAAGAATGGCGCCGACGAGGCCGTCGAGGCCTTTAAGCGGCTCAACGAGGCGCAAACGACGCTCTCCGACCCGCGCGAGCGCGAGAAGTACGTGATGCTCAACCCGCCGGGCCGCCGCCCGGCGGCGGCGGCGCCGCCGGCCGCTTCGGGACCTTCTCAGCCACACGAGCAGCCGTCAAAGAAGCGGCCGAAAGACGCGCATGCGCGCAACCCCTCGCAGCAGCAGCAGCCGCAGCCGCAGCCGCAGCCGCAGCCGCAGCCGCAGCCGCAGCCGCAGCCGCAGCCGCAGCCGCAGCCGCAGCCGCAGACGTCTCGATCCCACGCGCCGCCGCCGTCGACAGCCGCGAGAGACGCCGCAACGGGCGGCCCGGGTGCCTCGTCCGAGGCGCTCGGACGCATGATCGAGTCGCTGCGGCAGCAGCTGGCGACGAGTCACTATGAACAGTCCGAGATGGGTGCTCGGCTACGCGAGGCGACCTTGTCGCAGCGCACGATGTCCGAGGAGCTCGAGCGGAAAGGGCAGGCGCTCGCGACGGCGCGGCGGGCGGCGGAGGAGGCGCTCGCGACGGCGCGCGAGGCGGAGCGACAGGCGGAGCAGAGCCGGAAGGTAGCTACTTTGCAGACGGAGAAGCTTCACCACGCGGAGGCAGAGCGTGCGGAGCTCCGTTCCTTGCGCGAGGGCTTCACAAGCCTCGCGGAGCGGGCTGCGCGTGAGAAGGAGCATCTTGAGGCGAGGCTCGCTCAGGAGCGCACGGCAGCGCTCGCGGCGACGCGTGGGGCGAGTGACGAGCGCGAGCGGGCCGAGCGGGCCGAGGCGGAGGTGCTCGCATTGCGAAACGAGGTGCTCGCATTGCGAAGCGAGGTGCTCGCATTGCGACACCGATGCGCGGCGAAGATTGAGTTCATCGGCGATTTCGTCAATGGTGCTGGCACCACACGCTCAGCGCAAAGCGGAGCTGCCGCCGCCACCGCCGAAGGCGCCGCCGCCGCCGAAGGCGCCGCCGCCGCAGGCGCCGCTGCTGCCCCTGTTCCGGAGGAAGTGCTGCCGAACGAACAAGGCGCGCTGCCGAGCGCCCAAGGCAGCGCCCATGCGCTCGCCCACGAGTGCGCGCCTACGACGTGCGCCCACGCCGGCGCTTCGTCTTCCGCAGGCGGCAAGCGGCCACTCAACCCATCGACGGACCCCTCGGAGTACCCTCTCGGCATGCAAGTGCTCACCACGGCGGTCGGCGCGCATGCGATGCCACGGCCAAATATGGGCACGGGCTCCCAGGGCTCCGCCGAGATTGCCAATCTCACTCGGAGCTCCGCCGAGATTGCCAATCTCACTCGGAGCTCCGCCGAGATTGCCAATCTCGCTCGGAGCTCCGCAGCCCCTCCCGTGCTGCGAGCCGCCCTGCAGCTGCGCCCGCTGCGCGACGACGGGCGCGAAGTGATCGTGTTTCGAGCCAACTGCCTGAGCGACATGGGGCAAGGTTCCATATTAGGCAGGCACTCGCGTGACTCTCCGAGTGAGTATGGCATCAGAGACCCCCGCGTCTCGCGTAAGCACGTGAGGGTCGACCTCGTCCGGTGGCCAAATGTGGGCTTCGCGGAGGGCCTCGCGCTGCGGGTGACGGCGCTCGGCTCGAACCCGGTGGCTCTGCGCCGCCCGCTGAGTGGCCGTGGCATGACGCTCAACGGCGAGGGCACCGTTGCGAGCGCCGTTGCGAGCGCCAGTGCGACGGGCGATGCGGAGGGTGTGCAGGAGGTGCTGCTCACGCACGGGCAGCAGGAGTACCTCTGGCCGGGCGACACGCTCAACCTCGTCGACGAGAACCGATGCCCCGCAACCGGTGTCTCCGCCAGGTATGCGGGGAATCCGTGCTCGTACCGTTGCGAGGCGGTTACGCTCGAGGCGGTTACGCGCGAGGCGGTTACGCGCGTGCCGGCGGAGATGGCGCCGACACGACGCTTGGCGGGATCCGCGAAGACCACGGCGGAGGCGGCAGAAGAGGAGGCGGAGGCGGCAGAAGAGGACGAGGCGGCTGAGGCGGCGCCGCCCATCGCGCCGAGGCTTCCGATCGATGCCGCCGACTACGAGGATAGCGCCCGCGACGACGAAGTGGCGGAGGCGGAAGCGATGGCGATGGCCGAGGCCGAGGCGGAGGCGAACGCCCAGGACGACGCGGACGCGAAGGGTGATGTGGCACGGGAGATTGCGTCTCGAGAGGATGCACCTGATGAGGGATGCAATCAAGGAAGGTCATCAGTGAGGTCATCGGGATCCTCAAGGGAGCTGGCGTCTCGAGAGGATGCTCATTTGTGGGCGAAGGGAGCAGCGGCGGCGGCGGCGGCGGCGGCGGCGGCGGCGGCGGCGGCGGCGGCGGCGGCGGCGGCGGCGGCGGTGGTCGATCTCGATGAGGGAGATGATGAGCTGGAGGACGAGGACGAGGCCGCCCGCCTCGAGAGCAGAGGCGCCCATGTTGCTGAAGGCCTTCCCAGCGCCCAACGACTCAGCAAGAGGGCGCGCACGAGCTCGAGTAGCGGGCTGGTGGGCGACGAGAAGGAGCTCCCTGATGAGCTCCCCAACGTTGGCAACTTCTCAGCGAATGGCGAGGCGGCAGTGAAGCCGGAGGCAGGCACGCCGCCCCTCTGGCCGGGCGCGAGCCTAGTCGGTGAGGGCAGCCAGGGAGACCCAATCTTGTGCCTGTAGCTGCTAGGGCTCCCCCGCCCGGGGCTCATTGAAAGGTTACGTTACGCGTAGAGTACTAAGAAGACGTGAAGATTAGGAGGTAGCATGCAGTGAATAGGTGGGTCAACTACTGTTAAGGTAAGTGCACCGATTGAATCGAGACAATCACTCCCATCGCAGCGATCCGATCCTATACTGTTCATATTATCAACGTTATACCACACCGAAGTTCACATTCGATCATTCCCGCCATCGGATCGCGGCCACATCGGTGAAGCAACCACGAACCACCGCGAACCCACGCCGCAACGAACACGCATCGAAAAGTTCGCGCCTCAGTCTTGGCCGCTACTCATCAACATGGCATCGTCCCGGCCAGATCGACAGCTCATGGCCTGCCTGCCCAGTTTGGGTTCGGGTTTGCGCTTCCAACGAGCGCCCAGCGCGGCTCGGCCAGGGGCTTGGTACTCATGCGCTTCGGCGAGAAGGCTGCGGGAGTGACCTTCAGCAGGATGGAATCGGCGGGGATCATCCTACTGTCGCCGGCCGCGAGCTTGTACCGGCGGCGCTCGGTCGCCTTGAGCACCTCGCACGCCTCTTTGAACCCAAAGCTCGCGGCCACCTCGTATGGCGTATCGCCATCGAGCAGAGGACCGTCCTTCGCGTACACGTCAGCGCCGCGCAGCACGAGCACGCGCACGGCCTCGGGCTGGTCGCACGCGCAGGCGACGTGCAGTGGCGAGTGACCCCATCGATCGCGCGCCTCGAGGTTTGCGCCGGCGGCGATGAGCGTCTCAATCCTGTCCGCCGCACCTGCTCGTGCCGCTGCATGCAGCGGCGTCGAGCCTTGCACGTCCGTTACGTTCACATTGGCGCCAGTCTCAATGAGCCGCTCAAGGTCCTCGACGGAGCCACTCCGCGCAACACACTGCAGCACGGTCCACTGGTACGGCAGCGCTCGCTCCTCGAGGCTCTCCATCGTCAAAGCCTCCGTCCCGTCGCCGGGCGTCATCTTTTCGGCGAGCTTCTCCCATGCCTCGGCCGTGTGGTTGAAGCGGCCCGACGCTGCAAGATGAAGCGATGATGGCGGGTGCAGCTCCACCACCACATTCTTCGCGACGCGCCCCACGCCACGGTCCTGCAGCGTCTCCGTACGCAGCAAGGTGCTGGCGAGCATACTTCCGCCTTTTTTGTAACGACCTCCCCGCAGGTTACAAAAAAGGTGTTGACGAGCATACTTTCACCGGGGATGCGCAGCGCAAGAGAGGAACCGATTGTACTTGAATTTGAGGACCGCAACAGGGCACGCCGAAACCTGAATTGCGCGCAGTCGATTGCGCGTCTTGGAACCCACATGCGTCGACTGCATCGCCGCGTGCCGCCGAATCTTTTGAGTTTTTCATGATCGGAGACTTCGAAAAATCCTCCAAGGTGGCTCTCATCGAGAAGGAGGAGACTGGCTCTAAGGTGGTCAAGCGCAAGACGACCGAGGAGCGCATCGCAGGTATGCTCGCGGGTGCAGCGGCCAAAGCGGATGAGTCGGGCACCACCAAGGGCGCGGGCGAGTGCATGCGCGCGGCGACGCCCATCATCGTCATTGTGGTGAAGGCGTTGCAGTACATCGGTCCATTTTACATCAAGGTCTTCAATGTTGGCCACCAGATCTACCTCCAGGCGCCCAAGAATGTGATCAAGATCACGTTCGGTGCCGCGCTCTGCGGCTTCGGCGGCACCTTCGCGGCGTCGATCGCCGCCATCGAGGCCTTCAACCAAATGGGCGGCGAGAAAGTGTTCACGACTTTCGAGTACTTGTGGGGCGAGCTCAAGACCATCCAGAAGAAGAACGAAACGGACGATCAGGTGGACGCGGACAAGAACGGCCTCGCGGACGCCGACGAGCTGCTGGACGCAGGCAAGTTTGCTGATTACGCGTCGCGCAAGATCACGGTGACGATGACGGCGGTGAAGCAGCCCGAGAAGCTCCAGGAGGCCGTCGTCGGGCTTTGGGCCGCCTACATGGCCGTGCTCGCGACGCTGCGCCTAGAGTTTGCTCGTACTACCGCGATGGCGATGGGCATCATCGATGTAGTCGAGCCCGCAATGGTACGCGTGCTAGCGGAGCCGGTGTCGAAGCTGCTCGGCAAGGATCTTGCGCACTGGGCGCACACGATCCTCGACTCGGCCATCAAGATCGTCGCCATCATCTTCGCATGGTACCTCCAGATGATTATCTCGGCCTTCTATTCGGCCCTGCGTGGCGGGCGCATGATCGCCGATGGGTTGTGCGCGATCATCTCTGAGAAGGGCTGGACCGAGCTCGAGCTGCCGATCGTAGGGAAGGCCCTCAAGGGGGCCGCCGACCCGGAGACCAGCTACCTCGACGAGGCCATCCTCTACCCTTGCGCGGCCGTAGGCTTCTCCTACCAGATCCTGGTCGGGTTCGCGCTCCCCTTCCCCCTCAACCTGCTGCTACTGCCTCTGTCGATCGTCGAGTGGTTCTTGCGCTGGCAGATCACGATGACCAGCGGCGCCGGCGCCGATGCGGGTGCCGCGAGTGGCTAGGCTTCAATAGTGCCTAGCCTTCAATAGTGCCCCATCATGAGAGGGCAAGGCTGGGCACTATGCGAGTGGCTGGGCACTATGCGAGTGGCTAGGCGGCCCCTCTCATGATTGTACCCACACGCCAGCGCTGCCGGGACGCATGGGGAGAGAGGGGGAAGAGCATGTCTGCATGTGGCCGAGGAGTGATCTACGGCATTGAGGATTAAGCCGCCGTCCACCGCGCCGTACGGGCCTTTGTTTTAGTAAAAGGCCGTGGTGGGGTCTGTACTTGTCGTGTGTCATGACTTGTCAGGGAGCAGGGTCGGCCTGACGCACGCCCCTGGCTGTCGCGCCTCCCTGACCCGGTCCTGTGCGGTGACCCTGTGTGTCTGTGCGTGTCGGTGTGTGGGAACGTGCGCGGCGACTGTCAACTTTTAGTGATTCGGATGGGCGCAGCACACGGCTGTCCGGCGCGCGGTCGACTCGCGCCTGACGAGGACTCAGGACCGTGCTCTGTGGCGGCCCGGCCGCTATGTATACTCTATTACAATCCGCTATCCGGTCTCGTGCTCTCGTCCGGAACGGTAAGAGAAAGAGCTAAGAGGAAAGGCGGCGAAGGTAGGCAGGCGGCTGGGGCGCGAGCCCGCTTACTTGAGATTCCCGCGCATGTTCCCGCGCCCGTTCGCCGTTTGCCAATTGCCCGGTTTGCGGACGACGCGGTCGCACGCCCGGGGCGGGACACGCCGCCGGCGCCGCGACCGCGCACGGCGGAAAACATCCATGAAAACATCATGGAAATTGGAATTTAAAACCGAACGTCTCGTCCTCCTCCGCAGCGCGCTCCATCCATACTGGGTGTACCCCACTGCGTAGTCCACGTACCGATCTAAACTACGCTGTCATCGTTGTTGCAACGTCATCGGTCGTCCGCCAACATCCGAAAGCTGAGCCACGCGCGAGTGCAACGTCGAGAGCGCCGCTTTGAGCTTCGGGTCGGCCTCTGCAAACTTCGGGTCGGCCGACATCGCGACCGCGAGCGCGCGTGCCAGGCTCTTGCGTGATGACGGCTCCATGGCAGCCGCTTTTTCCTTGGCCAGTGCCTCGCGCTCGAGCGTGAGCTTGTCGGCGGCGCGGCTATAGTCGATCGGCCCAAGGACACTCTGGACCGAGTTATTCGATACGTGGTACTTGGAAAGGTCCACCTTTTCCATGTTGTCGCGCGTCGACGATCCCATGCCAAACGCGGGTGCGCTCGCGCTCTCGCTATTGATGCGCTGCTTGCCGAGTGCCCTGAAGGTGACGGGTCCGGGCCCACCCACATTCCATTTGGGCGGCCCATCCAAGTTGACGCGCTTCTCCCCAAAGCTGTATTTGGGCGGTTCGTCACCCGCAAAGCCGGAGCGTCCCTTTTCACCTCGCTGCGGATAGTACATCGGTCCGGGTGACAGGCCACCAATCTTGTTGTCATTCTCCCGGGCAAGCTCCGCACCAAGATAGGTTTTTGATGTGCCGACCGGCGGCCGCCCATCGGTGCCAAAAGCCCACTTCGGAGCTGCATGGTAGCGAGAGTCGCCGCGCCTCGTGCCACCTATGGGACTCTCTGGAACGCTCATGCCTGAGGGAGCGCCGCCAGACCCGGCTGCCTGGCTCGCTGCCAGAATTGCGTTGTTCGTAACAGTTCGCCGATACGGCGCGCATTCCACTCTGACACTTTCAAAGTTCTTGCAGTTCGTGCGAGGGTAAATTCGTGGGGCTTCGCGGTTGCAGATTCGTCCACGTCGCGCGCGAATCCATGTTGCAGCGGCTCCTGTCACGTCGCAGCATAAGCATGGCCGCGGCGAGCGTCGCAGGTGGCGCAGGTGCAATTGCATACCTCAGCAGCCATAGCAGCTCCTCGGAGCCTCACAGTGACGCGAAGAGCAGCTTGTCCGAGTTTCAAAGGGCGCCACCAATGCGACGGGGGTCAATCGATATGATGCAACCAATGAGCCAGCCAGGTGTGAGCGAAGACTCGCCCGTCTTCGTCGGCATCTGCGGTGGCACAGGCTCTGGGAAAACGACCGTCGCTGAGTCCATCGCGCGCAGGCTGCAGGGGCACGGGGACCGCGTCACGCACATCAGCCACGACAATTACTACAAGCCCCTCGAGCGTCTGTCTCTCAAGGAACGTACGAAGCAGAACTTCGATCATCCCGACGCTCTGGACACGGCCCTGATGGTCCAGCATCTTGCAGAGCTCAAGGCCGGCCGGAGGGTGAATATCCCGACATGTAAGCAGCTGCGCCACCGCTTCAGAAGTCGGCGGCTGCACCACCACACTGCGCGGCACGCCGGCTGAGTGCTTCTCTCTCGCGAGCGCTCTCGCGCGCTCTCTTACGCCCGCATGCGCGCCCGCGTATGCCTGCGCAGATGACTTTGCGACGTACGGCCCCGGGGTGCCCGAGACGATCGAGAAGGCGCCTGCGCGCGTCGTGCTCGTAGAGGGCATCCTCATCTATGATCACCCGCAGCTGCGCGACCTGCTCGACATCAAGATCTTCGTGGACACGGACGCGGACGTGCGCTTCATCCGGCGCCTCAAGCGTGACCTCCAGGACCGTGGGCGAGAGGTGGGCGCCGTCATCGAGCAATACCTCGAGACTGTGCGCCCCATGCACAACCAATTCGTAGAGCCATCCAAGCGGTATGCTGACGTGATCATCCCGACGGGCTTGAACTCGGTCGCCCTAGAGATGGTGATCGCGCGCCTCGAGCAGATCCTTGCTGCGGAGCCGCAGAGCGGCAGCACCGGCACTGCCACAGCCTGAGCCATCCGAGCAACCGGACCTGACGCGCATCTCAGTTGTTCCGCCCGGAGCTGACGTGACCCCACGAACGGTACACCCCAAAAGAGGAGACGCAAGTTGAGTCCATCAAACATGTTTAGACTAGACTTAAGAGGTCGTTTACAATTGCGACGAACATAGGGTGAACAATGCAGCGCCAGGACCTAATTCCGCTTGTCATCGCATGCGCTGCTCCGTAGCTCAGGCAACGGTGCACCAACAGAGCGGCCCTTGGCCACGTCGGCCACATCCATCTGCGAAAATGTGCGCCACCAGCTGGTGAGCCCGTCTCGCACAGGCGTGAAGCAATGAGTGCCTTCGCCCCAGTCGGAGAAGATGAGCACAGTGGTGATCGTCGCGCACGCAAGCACTTTCAAGACGCGTAGCCTGCCAAGGAAAGTCTTCGAGAGCTGTGCCTTGCCGTCCGCCGCCCACACGTCGAGGTACATGCGGCCATTGTCGAACTCGTACGTCTGCACCTTGGGGCGGATCGTCGAGTCGTGACCTTCCTTGACCATTCTTTGGGCTTTCTTGTTACTAGCTTGTAACAGTGAAACAGGACCATTCTTTGCCCTCGCAGGGGAAAATCGTGTGAACGTGGGCTGTTACTACTCGGCCCACTCAAAAAAATTTAATAGAAATAGGGTAATGGAGGGGCGTGGGCCTGGCGTCCGTTGAGCTAGTCGTCATCGGAAAGTGTGATTCGGGTGAATTCGAAGACGGTTGTTAGATTGATTCACGAATCAATACACCAACAGCTTGATTTCCGCGCGGCGGCTGTGGCGGTGAATTACAGAGGCGTCGGTTGCGAGCCGAGCAGGTCATATCGGGCGCGAAAGAGGTCGGGGACCGACGCGCGCAGCGGAGCCGGAGGGGTGGCTGTCTTTTTTTGCGACCTGCCGAAAGGCCGATTCGGACCAGCTTCTCGCGCGCATCTGGCTCGTCTGCATGGTGGGGGCTGGGGCGCCATAACTATTACAACACACCGTCTCAACGAGGGCGGCTCCGCACCCCTCGGTCAACACAAGTACTGAGTACTCGCTCGCTCGAGTTGTAAATGATGGTACTCTACGTCTACATCTACATCTACCGTCTCACTTATCTGAGTCCTGACCGCGGATCATGGCGGAACTAGGCTCATGACTATGCTATACGCAACGTCCGGTCTAGACTGTCTCCCCTCCATTGCAAAGTTGTGAGCTAGGTCTCTACCAGGACTAGTACTACAGAACCACTCGCTTCTTTCAGTTTTGAGGCTTCTATTCCGGTGTGCGGATCCTGTATGCTGTGCTAAAAGCTGGCAACGATGAGTCAAGAGTCGAATGACCTGAAGTCGGCCCTTTCCAGGGCTCAATGGGTGTAGCTCTGAAGGCGGGATCGACGAGGCGCGCGCTCGGCTTGGCGCGCGGCGAGGGCTCCGCCGCGTGCTGTCGCCATGCCTGCTGCAACGTGGGCGTCTGCAGCGCCGCCGCCGCCGCGAGCAAGCTATCCAGGGGCTCTACCACCGTCTCCGCCACCAGCGGAGGTAAAGCGTCGGCGCCCGTCAATCCCACCCGCCGGCGTGGCGCAAGGGTCTCGGTGGGCAGCTGCCCCTGAGGCCCGAGCTGGCCGTATCTCGGCGAGAGCATTGCTGGCAGTCCGTGGCCTTCAGAAGGCAGCAGCCCTGGAGGCCGAAGCTCGCCGTACTGAGCCCGGGGCTTGACAAACCTAGGCGAGATCAGCGCAGGCAGAGCGTCTGCCGCAGGCTCGGCGGGTGGTCGGCCCGGCAGTCGAGCCTGTCGGCGACGCCGCCCCTGCGTGCGATGAAACGCCCTTAGAAGTTCGGGAGGACCCGTGAGGTACGGCCCCGAGTCGTACACCCGATCGAGGCGCGCCTCAATCGCCAAGACGCGAGCCTCGAGAAGCGTCTCTGTCGGAAGGCTCGCGTATTGGCGTTCAAGGCTCAAAGTACTTGCCTTTGCGTAGAGGTTCGCATATTGTGCTGAGGTGATTGGGCCGCCTGGGGTTCTTTCGCATATTGTGCTGATTGGGCCGCCTGGGGTTCTTGGGCCTATTCGGCTTGGAGCAGCGCCCGCAGCAACGGTCGGGCCCGCTGCGCAAGCCACGCCCGCTGCATCCAGCGCGCCCAGCGCGCCTGCTGTATCGATCGAGCCTGTGGCCATCGAGGGCTCGGCCTCTCGCCAGTGCACCACCGCGGGTCCCAACGCCGGCGAGTTTGTTTGCTGAATGGGGGCTTCCGTGGCTTCATCTTCTAAGTGACGACCCAGCTGTGCGAGCCGCGCGAGGACGTGAGCCAACTTTCGCGGCTCGCTAGATGCACCAAGCTGCCGCGGCGTGGAGCTGAGCGCCTGCAGCAGCTCGCGCCGGGGACGTGTCATTGGGCGCCCGGGCTGCCCAGCCGGCCGTCTTTCACGCGTCTCGGCAGCCCACGCCTGCGCCCGCCGCGGGCCTTCGAAGGCCCATCGGAGGAACGCACGCCTCACCGAGCGTTTGATCTCGAGCCGCAGATGCTCGACAACCATCGCAATGTGACGCTTACACCGATGGCACTCGTGCGTGAAAGCCAGCCATACGCACAACGTTCTGAACCGCGGTAGGAAGAGCGCGTACTCGGTTGCCCGCGTGTCGAGGGCGTGGCCGTGCCGCCCATTCTGCGCAAGCAAGGCATATTCAAGCAGTGAATGCAGCATCGCACCGTCGACCCGGCGGCGCTTGTATTCCGTTGCCGTGGAGAGCAGCCGGGCTACCCCCTTGTGGCCGCCGTTGCCGCGGCGGAGCAGACGCGACCGTTCACTTGCCCACGCGCGCCACGCCGCCCACATCGACGCGGCCAACCCACGCCACACGCCATTCTCCCACGCCATCGCTGGCATCAGCGGCTTAATCCACGCGACTGCGCACCAGTGCTCAGAGGCACGCGTCGCCCACTTTGCTGCCTCGCGCCGGCGCTCGACCCATACCAGCCAGAGGTCCCATCCTTCGTGTTGCCGCCGCATGCTAAAGTGTCGCCAGACGGTCTTTTTGCGCGCCGCAAACGCGCGGTCCTCGAACACGTGCCCCCGCCACGTGTTCAGCCCCTCAGCGGGCGCCCTGCTCTGCCGCATCCTTTGAGCCTCGAACCCACGGCGCAGCGCCTCGCGTTCAAGGGCGCCGTAGCGGCGCTCCGTAAGCAGCGGCTCGATCGGGCGCGTCAGTTGCACCTTGATCCCACGACGCGCTGCCACGCTAGCAAGGGCACGAAAGCAGCGGTCCTCGTGCGCGCGCATGCGCCATTCGTCGAGCGATGTGGCGAGCACCTCGCGGATCAGCGTACCACGAGCATGCCAGGACCCGAGCGCCAAGCGCACGGCACGCTCGTACTTTGCCTGCTCGCGCCACTCGCCGAGCACCTTCGTAAGTGCGGCGCGCTCGTTCCTCGCCACCATCACCGTCGTGAGTGCCCGCGTAAGTGAGATCGTCGCCAACGCCCTCGCCGCCACCGCTGTGGCTGCCTCCGATGTCGCCACCGCCGCCTCCATCGCCCTCGCTATCGCTTTCGCAGGCCTCTCATCGATGGCCTCGGTAATATCGGCCAGCCGCGCCACCTCTTCGATGACCTCGTTGATGACTTCCTCTGCAACCTTCTTCACCGCCGCCCGTCGTTGCAGCTCCTGCTCCCGCACCAGCTCCCGCACCAGCTCCTGCACCAGCTCCTGCACCAGCTCCTGCACCAGCTCCTGCACCTGCTCCTGAACCAGCTCCTGCACCAGCTTCTGCTCCTGCTCCTGCATCAGCTGCTGCGAGCGAGCAGCGGCAAGCGCTGCTTCAGCTACGGTTGCCGCCTCTGCAGCTGCCTTCGCCTCCGCCGCCGCATCCTCAGCAGCCACCTTGGTCTCGGCTGCTCGCCGTAGTGCCGCAGCAGCCTCCTCGGCCTTTGACTTGAGCCTTTTGCCAAACGTCTTCACCTTGGACAATAGAGAAATGAGCTGCAGCCGCCCAGCAGCGGCCGATTCATTGACCTGCGCCGCCTCGCCGATGACTTCGTCGATGACCTCGGCGATCTCGGCGACACGGGCTACCTCATCAATGGCATTGCTGATGACCTCCTTGATGACTTCCTCTGAAACTTCTTTTGCCATGCCGTCCTTAAGAACATAGAGCTTCCAGCCGCGCCGCCACCCCTTGAGATCGATGCGGCCATTGCCGTTGATATCCATGGACGTCACGATGCTCTCTATTCTCTCTTCGGGCAAATCGCCTCGGCTGCGAAGAAAGGCGCCCATTTCAGCCAGCGGGATAGAGTCGCTTTCTTTATCGGTAGCCACAGCGGCCGCCTTGATGGTAGCCTTCAGCTGCTTGATCTTCGGCATGAGCTCGGCCACATTGGCATAGTCCTCGACCTCCACCGCTTGCTTGAGATCCGCCTGCAGCTCGGTCAAGCGCATCGCGTTTCTCTGGGCCGCCTCGGCGCTGCCTACCTTGTCGGTGGCAGCCGCGGCCGCCTCGATGGTAGCCTTGAGCTGCTTTATCTGCGGCATGAGCTCGGCCGCCTTGGTATAGTCCTCGACCTCGACCGCTTGCTTGAGATCCGCCTGCAGGTCGATCAAGCGTGCCGCGTTCCCCTGGGCCGTCTCGATGCTCATCTTGGCGACCGCGAAAAAAAGGCTATCTGGCTCAGTGGTGTTATACTCAACCGGCACCGTGGCTGGCGGCTCCTCCGCGACATCGTCGGCAGGTGCGAAGAGCTTCCAGCCGCGTCGCCACTCGTCCAGGTCAATGCTGCCGTCGTCGTTGGTGTCCAAGAAAGTCTCCATCCTCTGAATCATCTCTACTGGCATATCGCCTCGGCTGCGCAGGTAGTCGCCCATCGCAGCCAGAGGGATGGAGTCGCCCCCCTGGGCAACCGCGTTGAAGAGGCTATCCGAAACAACGATGTCATAAGATTGTGGGATTTCGTTGACTGCAGAGGCGAGTGCCGCCTCGGCTGCGGCGGCCGTCTCAGCAGCCGCCTGCGCTTCCGCCGCCGCCTTCTCAGCAGCCTCGTTTGCCTCGGCCGCCCGCAGTGCCGCTGCCTCGAGGGCTTTCGACTTTAGATGGATGCCAAACGCCTTGACCTTTGTGGATACCCCGAGCTGCAGCCGTCCGGCAGCGGCCGATTCGGCGACCCGCACTACCTCGTTGATAACTTCGTCGATGACCTCCGTAATCTCGGCGATCCGTACCACCTCGTCGATGGCATCGTCGATGACCACTTCGATCTCAATGATCCGTGCCACCTCGTCGATGGTTCCGCCGATGAGCTCACCGGTGACATGGCTGACGACCACCTCTACAACCTCCTTCGCCGCGGACGCTTGAAGGGCATTTGACCTTAAATAGATACCGAACGCCTGGACCTTGGTGGATACCCCGAGCTGCCGTCGCCCGGAAGCAGCCGATTCGGCAATCCGAGACAGCTCAATCGGCGTGTCGTCCGCGGGTGCGAAGAGCTTCCAGCGTCTCCGCCACTCGTCCCGATCAATACTGCCGTTGGTGTCCACAGAGGTCACCATGCCCTCTATTGCCTCTTCGGGCAAGTCGCCTCGGCTGCGCAGGTAGTCGCCCATCGCTTCCAGCGGAAAGGAGTCGCCCCCTTGGGCGACCGCGTTGAAGAGGCTATTTGCCACAGTGATTTCATACTGTCCCGGCACCACTGCTGACGGCTCCTCCGCGACATCGTCCGCAGGTGCGAAGAGCTTCCAGCCGCGTCGCCACTCGTCCAGGTCAATGCTGCCGTCGTCGTTGGTGTCCAAGAAAGTCTCCATCCTCTGAATCATCTCTACTGGCATATCGCCTCGGCTGCGCAGGTAGTCGCCCATTGCGGCCAGAGGGATGGAGTCGCCCCCCTGGGCAACCGCGTTGAAGACGATATCCGCCACGAGGGTGTCTTTGTAAATTGGGGTTCCCGAAGCCTCGGCTGCGGCGGCCGCCTCCGCAGCCGCCTGCGCCTCCGCCGGAGCCTTGTCAACATCCGCGTTGGACTCGGCTGCCCGCCGCAACGCCGAGGCAACCCGAGGCGAAGGCGGCAGCCGAGGCGAAGGCGGCAACCCAACACCGACAGCCTCAGCGTACTCCCTCAATTTCACCTCCTCGCTCTCCAAATCTGCTGAGGTCAAGGTAGGCAAGGCCAGCGAGATGGGCAGCGGGGGCGACGAGGCTAATGCTGCTCTGATTCGTTTGCGCGGCCCCAAGCGGAGGCCCAGCTCTGCCAGGTCGGCTTCACTCAGTAGAGCAAGATCGCCCACGCTCTTGACGTCCTCGGCAACCAGAATGTCATACGCGTCCGGTGAGCTCACGCCAGGCGAGCGTAAAAAGTGTGCGAGCTCAGCAAAGAAAGGCTCGCTTGCCTCTCTGTCTGAAGCTTCCTTGGCCTCCGCCTCCGCTTTCTCTGCCGCCACCGCCTTTGCCATCGCCTCCGCCTTCGCCTCCGCCTTCGCCTTCGCCTTCGCCTCCGCCTCTGCCTTTGCCTCCGCCTCCTCATCCGCCTTCGCCATAGCCTCCGCCGCCGCCTCCTCTTCCAACCTCCTTATAAGTTCCATGTGCCGCAGTCGCAGCTCCTTCGCCTCCGCCTCCTCCGCCTTCGCCTCCGCCTGCGCCTCCACCACAGAGGTCGCCATGCTCTCAATCTCCTCTTCTGGCATGTTGCCTCGGCTGCGCAGGTAAGCCTTCGCCTTCGCCTTCGCCGCCTTCGCCTCCGCCTTCGCCTCCGCCGCCACCTGCGACTCGAGAGCCTTTTCGAGCGCCGCCCTCTTTGCTTCCAGCTTTCGCTGCCGGAAGGTCCTGCTGCCCTTGTACATTTTTGCGGCTGCACTAATAAGTTTGATTGCGCGCTTCTGGCGGAACATCTGGACGAAGGCGTCTCGCTGGCGCAGCCCGATTGTTTGGAGCGCCTTTCGACTTACCTTTGGTGAAGGTAGCCCGGCATACTTGCTCGAAACCTGCATGTTGCGCAGCGTGCCTGCCGCATAGCGCACAATCGCCGCGTCCTTGTGCTTGAGTAGCTGCTCGAGGTGGCGCTGCGTGCTTGCCGCAACAAGGACCTGGCACCAAGCCGGGTCATGCGCCAGGTTTTGGAGGTTGGCAATCGCCGAGCGCACGACGTTGACGTCTTTGTCCTGCAGGCATTCTAGGAGCGGCCCAGACCCGCCCGCCTCGAGCAGCGTCCGCTTCGTTACCAACGAGTCCGTGTCCACGGCGTCCGAGCACAAGTTGCCGAGCACCTCGAGCAGAAGCTGACGGAGCGCTCGCATCTTGGGAACCTGTGCTTTCGGAATCGACTTGCCATCGGCTGTACGGGTGTATGGCGTGAGCCTATTCCACCACACTAGCATATTTACGAGCTGGCCAATGCCACCCGCCTCGCGAAACGCAGCTCCAACTGCACGGCCATCATCGCCGAATGCTGCACCAATGACATCACGCAGGTCCCACAGCGCCGCCTCCGGCTCGGGCTGCAACAGCTTGTCAACAAGCTTGATGACCGTGTCGATCAATCCCAAGCGTCGAGCCAGCCAGCCCACGGCTGGGTCCTCCATGGGGCCCGCGCTGCCGGGCCGCTTTGCCCGCAGGTTCTGTTCCTCTCTCGTCTCCCCGTTTCGGCACACATCGCGATAATCGCCATGCGAAACTATCAACCAGTACTTTACCGGTAAAAAGACACCGGGGGGAGCCGGGATACAACTTTGATCAACTTTGGCGGGAACCGCACGGGGGCGGTTTGGAAGGGCGAACCAATGGTGAGCTTGAAGCTCCCGGTGTGTGTCTCCGGTGTCCCCCCGGGGAGTGAACTCAAACACATCGGGGGGGCAGCCGGGAGCCGGTACAGTTGGTGCCGGTAAATTCGCTACCTTTGAGCCGTAGCGGCGGAATACGATCTTGCTAAACAACGTGCGCGGGCGGGAAATTTTAAATGATTTTGCATTTTCGACGTTTACCTCTAAGGTAGATTTTAGACTAGTGATTTCGACTAGAGGGTCCACGCTGTCATGATCCACCCTGTATCTACTGAATCAGCCGTATTGCCAGCACGGGCAGCCCGCTCCTCTGCCGCTGCCGCTTGCGCACGTGCTCGGCTGAGCTCCTCTAGCATTTCAAGGCGTGCGGTTTCTGCTTGCTGGGCTGCCTCCGCCGCTCGCTGCGCCTTATCGTCGGCCTCCACACGTGCCGCCAGCTGCTCACAGGCGGCGGCCCCAGCTTGAGCCGCACGTTCCTCCGCCGCGTCGACCGACGCACGAGTCGTTAGCAGCTCGCTCTCCATCTCTACCAGCTTGGTGGCCATCTGTACTAGCTTGGTGGCCTGCTGTACCAGCTTCGTGGCCTGCAGCTTGGTTGCTGCCGTGACGGCTGCCTCCAGCTCAGCCCTTGCCGTCTGCTGCGCCTCCACCTTCGCCGACGCTAGAGCCGCTTCCAGCTCCGCATCTGCCGCTGCCTTCGCCGATGATAAAGCGGCTTCCCTCTCCGCGCCTGCTGCCTGCCTTGCTTCGTCAACTGCCGCCGCCAACTCGGCCCTCAACGACAGTCGCATTGCCTCCTTCGCCGACGCCACGGCCGCCTCTAGCTGAGCGCCGTGCTGAGCGCTGCGCTCGGCGAGTTCCGCCTCAAGCTGCCTCTCTGCCTCGGCTCGCGTCGCCTCCAGCGCGGCTGCAGCAGCTTCGCGCACCGCCTGCAACGCATTCTCATATGCACTTTCACCGCCTAGCTCGGCGGCCGCAAGCGCCGCGTGATCCGCCTCAAGCCGCGACCGGAGTGCTTGCATGGCTGTCTCGTGCTCCGCCTCAAGCCGCGACCGGAGTGCTTGCATGGCTGTCTCGTGCTCCGCCTCAAGCCGCGACCGGAGTGCTTGGATGGCTGCGTCGTGCTCCGCCTCAAGCCGCGACCGGAGTGCTTGCATGGCTGTCTCGTGCTCCGCCTCAAGCCGCGACCGGAGTGCTTGCATGGCTGCGTCGTGCTCCGCCTCAAGCCGCGACCGGAGTGCTTGCATGGCTGTCTCGTGCTCCGCCTCAAGCCGCGCCCGGAGTGCTTGCATGGCTGTCTCGTGCTCCGCCTCAAGCCGCGACCGGAGTGCTTGCATGGCTGCGTCGTGCTCCGCCTCAAGCCGCGACCGGAGTGCTTGCATGGCTGTCTCGTGCTCCGCCTCAAGCCGCGACCGGAGTGCTTGGATGGCTGCCTCGTGCTCCGCGGCCGCCGCCAGCTGAGCCTCGGAGACGGCCGCCGCCACTGCTGCCTCCTGTGCTAGCTTGGCTGCCTCACTGGCCGCCGTCAGCGCCTTCTGCTGCTCCGATAGCGCCGCCGCCTTCGCCGCGGCCACAGCCTCATCCTGCGCCGCCTGCGCAGCGGCCATTGCTTCTCTCACGAGCTCCAACACTTTGTCTTGAGTAGCAGCCTTGGCTGCCTGTGCCTCCGCCCGCGCCGCCTCCGCCTCTGAGTTGGCCGCCTCTGCCTGGGCTGCAGCCGCCTTCGCCTGGGCGACGGCCTCCACCGCCTGCGCGGTGGCTGCGTCCGAATTGCATTGAGCGACACCCAGCTGCGCCTCGAGCCTCTTGCACTCCTCACGCAGCTTGCGCATCTGCTCCTCGGTCTTCTGCTTGACGCTGTGATGCTCCTGCGCGGACGACGCCTGCAACTCATCAAGCTGCTGCGCGAACGACGCCTGCAGACTCTCGTACTGCTGGCGTAGCTCGTCGCACAGGCGCCTCTCCTCTGCCGTCGCCACCTCGAGGCTGATGTTCCGCTGCTGCGCCTGCTCATCAAGCTGCTCTCGCCACGCGCCGCGTTCCGCCTGCCACGCCGCCCTTGCCTCTTCGAGCGCAGCATCATGCTGCTGGGAGGCAGCTTCGCGCTCTGCTAGCCAATCCGATTCCAAGGCTAGCCGCTGCTGCATCATCTGCTCGGTCGCCTGCTCGAGCCTCGACGCGAGCGCCCCCTCGTGCTCGGCCCTCATCGTCTGGATAGCTGCCGCATGCTCGGTTCTCATCGTCTGGATAGCTGCCGCATGCTCGGTTCTCATCGTCTGGATAGCTGCCGCATGCTCGGCCCTCATCGCCGCCACTGCCGTATCGTGCTCCAAAGTCATCGTTTTGGCTGCCGCCATCGCAGCGCTGAGCTCGTCAGCTGCCTCGGCTCTGGCCGCCAGGGCAGCGCTCAGCACAATGGCTGCCTCCGCCTTGGCTGCCGCCATCGCAGCGCTGAGCTCGTCAGCTGCCTCCGCCTTGGCTGCCGCCACCGCAGCCTGAAGCGCCGCCTGCAACGTCGCATTCTGAAGAGCACTTTTCTGTATCGCGGCGGCGGTCGCTACATCCTCGGCCCTTCTCACGCGCGCGTCGGTCTCATGACGCTCAGCCGCCACCTGCACTTCTGCCTCCGCCCTGGCCGCCGCCACCGCAGCGCTCAGCTCAACGGCGGCCTGTGCCTTGGCTGCCGCCACTGCAGCCCTGAGCTCGTCAGCTGCATCCGCCTTGGCTGTTGTCACTGCCGCATGAATCTGCACCTGCGCTCTCTCTGCGGTCGCCTCCGACTCCGCCTCTGCGGCCGTCGCGGCTGCCTGCGCGGATGTTACACGCTCAATCGCCTCTGTCAGCTCAGCACGCGCTGCGCTCATCTGCACGGCCTGCTCGGCGCGAGCCGCCTCAAGCTGCCTCTCTGCCTCGGCTCGCGCCGCCTCCAGCGCGGCTGCAGCAGCTTCGCGCACCGCCTGCAACGCATTCTCATATGCACTTTCACCGTCTAGCTCGGCGGCCGCCAGCGCCGCTGCGTGCTGCGTCTCTAAACGCGTACAGAGTGCTTGGATGGCTGCGTCGTGCTCCGCCTCAAGCCGCGACCGGAGTGCTTGGATGGCTGCCTCGTGCTCCGCGGCCGCCGCCAGCTGAGCCTCGGAGACGGCCGCCGCCACTGCTGCCTCCTGTGCTTGCTTGGCTGCTTCACTGGCCGCCGTCAGCGCCCTCTGCTGCTCCGATAGCGCCGCCGCCTTCGCCGCGGCCACAGCCTCATCCTGTGCCGCCTGCGCCGCCGCTAGCGCTTCTCGTAGGCGCTCGTTCGCCTCATCCTGCGCCGCGGCCGCAGCGGCCGTCGTGGCTGCGTGCGCGGATGTTACACGCTCAATCGCCTCTGTCAGCTCAGCACGCGCTGCGCTCATCTGCACGGCCTGCTCGGCGCGAGCCGCCTCAAGCTGCCTCTCTGCCTCGGCTCGCGCCGCCTCCAGCGCGGCTGCAGCAGCTTCGCGCACCGCCTGCAACGCATTCTCATATGCACTCTCGGCTTCATTCTCGGCCTCGGCGAGGAGCTTCAAGTGCTTTGCCTCCGCCCGTGACCGGAGTGCTTGCATGGCTGCCTCGTGCTCCGCCTCAAGCCGCGACCGGAGTGCTTGTATGGCTGCCACGTGCTCCGCGGCCGCCGCCAGCTGAGCCTCGGAGACGGCCGCCGCCACTGCTGCCTCCTGAGCTAGCTTGGCTGCTTCACTGGCCGCCGTCAGCGCCTTCTGCTGCTCCGATAGCGCCGCCGCCTTCGCCGCGGCCACAGCCTTCTCCAAATCGCGCGCGGCCTCTATTCTGGCCTCGTCCGCTGCTGCCGCAGCAGCCGCACCTAGCTCCTCTGACTCCGCTGCCTCTATCGCACTCGCGGCTAGACTGATAGTCTGCACTGCTTCGGCGCGGGCAGCTGCGACCTTCAGTTCTGCCGCCACGACCTGCGCCTTTGAGGTTTCGGCATCATGCTGCGACGCGGCGTACAGGCGAGCCAAAGCTTCCGCCTCGGCTCTTTCTGAGGCGGCAACGGCCGAGGCGGCCTCCGCCTGCGCTAGCGCATTTGCCAGTTGACTCTCCAGCTGATCCACCTGCTGCCTCAATACGACGGCCATTTCCTTATGAGTATCCAGTTCTGTGGCCAGTTCTCCAGCAAGGACGATGTGGGCCCGCAGAGTATCTTCTGTGTCGTAGAGCTTCTGCTGAATCGATTCTTCCGAGGAGAAGCCAGCAAGAGCGGAGAGGAGCATGATTGTGAGGCCGGAGTCCGAACCACAAACGTGTGAACGAGCGATCGGCCGAGTCCATTCGACATAGGCAGCATGTTGATCCACATATGCAGCACACAATTCTTTATAGTTACGAAGCACTTTAACACGAATCGCCACGTCGACTGTTTTTTACCGGCGGAAATGAATGCGGCCTCTACAAGTGGGACTGCAGCTTGCACACGGCTACGTTGCTATTTCGATGGCCAGAGTTTCTTTCTGTGGGATGCATTTCAAGCCTATGTGCTTCGCTGCGCGCATCGCATCGTAGGCAACTTTATCGGTGCGCTTCCCACCAACAAGCGGCAGAATGCAGAGTTTGGCTTGCCGCTGAGCCTCCTCTTCGAGGAGGTGCTACTGGCGGTGGAGGAGGGCTTCATCGACGTTGTCGATGTGAGCGCTGAGCTGGAGGGCAGCAGAGACACCGGTGCTTCTACCACAGCTGCGGCAACTACGACAGCGGCCACGACGACACTCGCGCTGATTTCCTCTGACCTACTCGATAATCGGAGCTCACGCCCGCTGCCGCTGCTGACGCCCGAGCAGGTGCGGCTCACAGGCGGCAGCCGGCTCGCGCATGCACGCGTGTACCGAGCGCTTTGGGAGCGCGGCCTCTTCGTTACGCTCGGCAGCGCCTTCGGTTCTGACTACCTATGCTACCCAGCCGACCCCATGCGTCACCATGCGCACATGATGGTGCAAGTCGCGCTCGCTGGCCGCGCGCCGCGCGCCGTGGAGCTCGCCTGCTTCGCTCGGCTCGCCGGGTCGGTCAAAAAGGGCGCCTACCTGGCTCTCGTGACCGAGCCGTCTGACGGAACTCCGTCGGGAGTGCGGTTGGAGCCCATCCAGGTCAAGGGTGCAGGCACCCTTCACCTGAGCTCGTGCGCTGTCACCGAGTCGGCGAGCACGCTGCAGCGCATGGCTGCGATGGCCTTGGGTGCAGCGGATAGAGCACAAGGGCACAGCAGCATCTTCTCACACCTTGAGCGTGAGTTTGTGACTCCGGCGAGCGTGAGTGAGGTACCAGCAGCCCTCGTCCTGGCAAGCGCTGTTCCGAGCACGACAGGCTCTGCTCGCCAGCTCGTGCAGTATTCGCATGCGCTCGTGGAGGAGGCTGCTTGGATAGGAGACGTCTGGGATAGAATGCTGCCGGATAAGAGACGGCGCGTGGGACAGTAAACCCAAAGGCAAACGGGCAAACCGCAACACGGGCACAACGCATGAAAGATCCCGATCACATTTCTCGATTCGTGTGTTCTCTGACATTTATCCGGCGATACACGGTTCGCCATTGCTGCATTCATTGGCTGAATTGGTACTGTCTTAGTACTGTCAATTTAAATTTTGGATAGCTGTGCTCTTCCTTAACTCTTCCTCTTGTGCCAAGAGCCCACTATGAGAAATGAGATGGAGATCGCTGCGGTCACGCACGTGGCCGTCGTCGATGAGCATGACGTGTTCGTCCTCGTCCACATGGAATGTGAATGTGAAGAACGGCTGCCCAGGGCAAGGGGTCGGGCTTACTCGTTGAACGAGCTGCAACGGCGCACAGTTCGTCAGCTACGGCTGCGCGAGCGAGCGAGTGCGCGAGTCATTGTACGTGTGGCGGCTCCTTCCGGGGTATTTGTGGTGAGAAAAAATGCAATCTTGTGCAATCAAGACTCGGATCCATAATCTCCGGCTCAACGGGCGTGGCAGGGGGCGCGAGAACTCAGTCCGGCTAAATACAAGTAATGTCGGCCGCAGGAAAGCTCGCGGCCGCAGGAGAGCGTCTTGCGTTGGCCGCCCGCGCCGTGACCTTTATTCCGAGAGCACCAACCTCTATTCCGAAAACGTTGGTGCTCAACGCGGACTACTCGCCCATCTCCCTCACCAATGCCGCGCGCTCAATCATGCTAATAAGGAGAGGGGTGGCGATGGCACTTGAGGATTCAGGGCTGAAGCTAAACTCAGAGAACGAGACCTTTGAGGCACCAGCGGTCATAGTACTGTCCAGCTATGTCAAGGTAAAATACAACGCGAAGAAGATCTTGAATCAATCCGCATCTCGTGGCGAGATCATGCGCCGCGACGACTACACGTGCCAGTACTGTGGCAGCGTTGCGACGACGCTCGACCATGTGCACCCCGTTTCAAAGGGTGGCACGTCGAGATGGGACAACCTAGTGGCTGCGTGCGTGCCCTGCAATACCAAGAAGGGCAATATGCTCCTCGGCGACCCTCGCCTGCAGATGACCCTTCGAGGTTGCGTCCCGAGCCGACCGACTCCGATGGAAGCCCTCACCATGACGCACGTTTCGTACGCGCCGCCAAGCGTCAAGACGTACAGGAGCACGTGGCGCAAGTACCTGATGCCGGACGCGTAGGAGGCTCGACGACACCTGCCATCGTAGTTCCGGGCCGCCTAGTGAATACTCAGGGCGAAGCAAGCGCCTCGGAGCATGTTCTTGTAGCAGGTCCGCGCGGTACTCTCGGCGCCCGCATGTATAATTTTTAGTGTGTAGTTAATTGATGTCGTGCGGGTGTGCAACTTCGATTAAAATCGAATTTGATCGGGGTCCGGGCGGGGACATGCACATGGTCCGGGGAACAATCGCAATTCGATTATTGCAAATTTAGGCGCGGATCCGGCCCCGGCAAGTCGCGCGCTGAACGGTCGCCAGTGCAAGGATGCCCGCCCTGCCCATATCAGAACCGAATATGAGATATGGGCTACCAGGAACCAGCCGAGCATGGAGTATCGACGAGTAAATAATTCGAAAAAATCAAACGACGCTCGAGTATTTCTGCGGCATTTTGGCGATCCGGGACCGAGGGGACGGGACCTCATCATTTCGTTCGACGTATTTGCAGATTGCAGAGCCTAATTGGCAGAGTGCGCCTCGACACGATGGCAGCGGGCGTCATCACTCACGTTCGCGACGCACGCGCCTGGCTTGGCGGCGTAGCGCAACTCACGTGTCGACGTGGCTGCCGCCACACCCGCCGTCTGGCCGGCAGCGGCAGCCTCAAGCTGCCAAACATGGCCGGGGAAGGTTTGCTGAACGAAGGCCGCATCGCGTGGTACCTCAGCGTACTGGCGGCGCTCGCCGCGCGCGTCGAGCCAATAGAGACGCCACGCGCAGTCGCAGCCGCGGTTGTCAAACTCCATCTGGACCAGCGAGGATGCGATCTCCTCCTCTTCGACGGAACGCCCAGTGGCTGGATCGTCCATATCCAGAGGATCCAAACGTACTGACGGAGGGTCCGCTTCAGACAGTGCCGGGTGAGTGCCGCTATAGATGGCGGCGAGCAATTTGAAGCCATCCGGATCATACGCGGCGAGGCCGCCCGGCCCGGGTGGCGGCTGCTGCTGCTTCGCGTCTACGAACTCACCATGCGTGCCGAAATACCACATTGTGAGCTCTGCAAAGTACTCGGAAGCATTCGATCCAGCGTAGGCGCTGCTGCCGTCCTCGCGTCGCCAGCGGCCTTGCACTTCGACGGACTCGTGGTACGTCTCGAGGATGGCAGCACGCAGCGCGGGCGGCAGGCCCACGTCCATGATGCAGTGCGCGAACTCATGCGTCAGGATGTCACGGCCCGCATAGCGAGGGTCGCTGTCGAGGTCGATGAGGTTCTCCTCGCCGCACGAGCTGTGCACGCCGCCCATGCCGCGCGCGCGCTGGTCGAGGGTGACGCCCTTCTCGCCCGTGTACCCGCCGTCGACGCCCTTCATGTGAGCGTGCTCGGGCAGGTCGCTGGTGCCCTGGCCGATCCCAATGATGTGGAATGCCGCGCCGCGGCGCGCGAGCCGCTCGGAGACAGCCGCCGGCAAGTGGCGCAGCATGCGGGCGAGACGGTCGGCCGCAACCACCAGTGCTGGGTCGGACACGACGGTGTGAGCGCGCACGGGCAATCCGAGCACGTCAATCTCCTTGCCATAGAAGCCGTCCCGTGGTGGGGTGAGTATCCGAACGGCACGCGCTCGCAGGCCCTTCTTCTCGTACTCGGGAAGCACGCCGGCTGCTGCCGCACCGTTGCAATAGGTGCAGAGGCCTCCTGTGGCGGCGGCGCCGGCCCCTGCCGCAGCGTAGCGCATGGCTCTGCGATACAGCAGCATGCTGCAGCAGCAACCGAGAGAGAACGCCTATTGAGAAAGGGTCAGTTGAATCGACACACACAAGGCACCGACCAGCCACCACACGAAACACAGACTGGCGGCGGACGCGCTATCGTGCCAGTGTGAACAGGCCGTTAATGCTGTGAATCGTGTGTTCCTCTCCTCCAGTGTCTTTTGGCCGGTAAGCGCGCCCAACGGTACGTTCCGTAAAGCGACTGTGAACCACGTCTGCCTCACCACGTCGGACGCGGACTTCTTGCCGCGGAAGAGGGGCTAAAAAGGACACATGGATGGCGCCGACATCTCGGAAGGCAGCCCAAGCACAATACGCATCGATATTCCAGGTGAAAGACCCAGGACTCGTCCGAATTCACCAGAGTTACCAGTTCGCTCACGTCCATCATCCGCGCTGCATCCAGAGACACAACCGTCCAAAACGCTGCCGGAGTCACCTGCTGCCTACACCCCGCCGATACGCCCGCCACCAAATACACCCGCCACTAACGCGCCCGCACGTGCCGCATACGCGCCAGCACTCGCCCCATACGAGCCCGCACTCGACGTAATCGTTGAAGCGCCCGCACCTGCCGCACCGATGCCCGACCCAGTGCACACTGCGTGGAAGGTGGCACAAATTGGCATGATGCTGCGAAAGCACAAGGATTCCAGCGCGCTGCAATATCTGCAACGGTCGCTGCATCTAGATCCAGCGGCAGGAAAAGTGTGGAGGTCGCTTGGCCATGCGCGGGCAAAAGATGGTCGGCTCCGTTCGGCTTGTGCAGCCTTCCGATCCGCGATCGTCTTTGATCCCGAAACTGACCTCGAGGCCCGCACCGCACTGGCCACTCTGCTCGCCCAGATGGGAAAGGCGGCTGCGTCTGCCGACGAATTACTGAAAGTGCGAAGCCTCGACCCGAACTTCGGAGTCATTACTGAATCGCTTGAGTGGCTGTGCCGACGTCTGATGCCGGCTCAACGGTTCGCGTGCATTCAATCACCTGAACGCACTAGAGTATGGCGGGAGGCGCTGATCAGCATGGCGCAATTCGCGCGCATTCTCGACATGTCCAGCACGCCACTGCCTGCACTGCTGGCTGTGTGCTGCGCCGAAGCCCACCGGCCCGTGCTACATGTTAGCCAGCTGCCCCAGTCGATTGCAACGCAACTCCTCAATTGCAATGGGTGCCTTCATGCAATCGAACTCCTGCCTGCAGGGAGTGGTGGGCTGCCAGAGCACAACCCTTCGGCGCCACTGCTCGTGGAAGGCTCGACGCCCAACCTGCTCGTCGTGGATTCCGATGCGATCGACATACTGGCCTCGTCGTTCTTATCGACCGTCCGATCCGCCAGAGCGATGGTGCATCCCAAGGCCCGGGTGATGCCGTGCACGCTCGAAGTGCACGTGGCGCTGGTTGAGAGCAACGACCTGATGCAGTTGAACGCGATGACGAGCAAATATTCTTGCGGCTTTGACTTATCGGCAGTCAATGCTTTCAGCCATCGCTCACGGCTGGTGAGGCTCTCGCAGCTCTCACACAGGATGCTCACGCGACCCAGTGCGCTGATCCGCATACCTCTCGACGGCGACGAACTGTCGGAGAATGGGGATGATGTGCTTGATCTGAAAGTGGAGCTCTCTGGCACGGCGCATGCCATCGTCGTGTGGCACACCTTGTGGCTCACCTCTTCGCACACGGTGAGTACAGGCCCCCAGGAAGGTGCCTCTGATGCGACGGTGCGGCAGGTTGCCTACTACATTTGGCCGGCGACCCCGGGCGAGCCAGACTGGGCAGAGGAGGGTCAGAGGTCCACACCGTGCCAGGCTCCATCACAGCATGTCCCGGGCATCGGCCACGTACACGTTCGAGCGGGAGATCAGTGCCGCATCCTTGGGCGTCGCCGAGGCCGCCGCATCGACTTCCAACTTTGCGCCGTGCAGGATGCGTCCCCGACACGAGAGCCGCGACCGTCAGGGTCTGCTGCTGCTATTCCTGCGTCCCAAACCACGCTGCTGGCACGGTCCGCACCCGACACATTGCGAGTCTCCGGTCAGAATACAACCGCGCCGAGTTCAGGTGCGGCGCTGAGCGATTACCACTTCCCGATGCTCAACGACGCCGCTCGCAATCGTGCCTTCGCTGGAGCGATCCAGAAGGCGGTCTGCCAGTTGCGACTTCTCGGAGGCTCCAACTGGCAAGGATTGACGCTCGACATCGGGTGCGGCACGGGGCTGCTCGCCATGTACGCCGCTCGAGCAGGCGCATCCCGAGTGCTCGCGATCGAGATGGCGGCGGAGATGGCGAGCTTGGCGACCACAGTAGTCTCCCAGAACAAGCTCGACCACGCCATTCGGGTGCTCAACCGCCACTCGTCGAACGTCGACCTCGTCGAGCCGGCCACGCACGTGGACCCTTGGGAGCGCAAGGCGGAGCTGCTAGTCTTTGAGATCCTGGGCACGGACCCGCTGTGTGAGGGTTTGCTGCCCGCGCTGCGCGACGCTCGCGCGAGGCTGCTGCGACCAGACGCTGTGGTCATTCCTTGCGGGCTCGAGGTGCACGCTGTCGTCGTGCAGAGCGAGGACCTCATGCGCCTCAACGCGGCCGACGTAAACATGTGGGGGGTCGACCTCTCGGCCATAACGGCCCTTAGCCATCGCACGCGAGCAGTGCGGCTCACCGAGCACTCTCATGTAAAGCTGACTCAGCCAGCAGTGACCCTGAAGCTCCGGCTCGACACGCTCGAGTCGCCTGCGACATCTGGGGAGAACGAGATTCAGTTACACGTCGAGCGTTCAGGCGTCGCACATGCTGTCATTGCGTGGTTCACATGTCACCTAGACAACGAGATCTCGATCAGCACTGCCCCCGGCGTGAGCGAACCGATGCGTGGCCATAGCTGGGGGCAGATGGCCCATTTTGTGCCACGCATGGAGCTCGAAGCGGGCGAGATTCTTCGCATCCGTACCCGATGGACCGATAAAGGACTTTCGTTTGGCGCTTTGCGGCAGCGAGACGATTACCGCGGGCCCAAACCGATGCCTCGAACGGCCGAGGAGATAACGATCGAGATCATGGAAATTCGGATGGCAGAAGAGCGCGACGAGGCGCGTGCGCGGTACGAGGCCGCGGTTCAGGCGAAGCTGCAGCTCGAGCGAGAGAATGCAGCCGAGGTAGAAAAGCCATGGAGAGCGGACCAAGTCCGGTTTGTGAAGGCAGCGGGCAGCTTCGAGGAACAACGGGTACGCGCGGAGATGCTCGGCATGCATGGGTATGGCCAAACGAACAATGCCTCCGCAAAACGCGCGGAGATGCCCTTGTCCAATGGGGCAACTGGCCCGTTGCGGATGTCCAATGAGGCCGGTTCGTGTCGTGTGGGTGTGCCCTCGCAGTCGCCATCGGAATCGCACCCCCAATCGCAACCGTAATCGCCTATACCTGTGTCGAACCGACGTCCTCTGAGGGTAGTCCTCTCCTAACATGCTGGCTTCGAGACGAGAGCACACACCGGCCGTCGCTTGAAGTACCAGTCGGATATACGCTTGCGTGTCCCTGTTCCACTGTTCGTTTGAATTGCGATTACGTTTTCTGTGCGGATATGGTGGGCACTTTCTCGTTTCTGAACCCAATGGCTGTCCGCTGCATCGCAGCATCGCGGTCCGCGTGTGACCAGTGACGTCTGACGAGCACAGAAGGGCATGCCCTTTTTCTTCTTTTTCGCCGCCATGGCCACCGTCACCGTCACCACCGCCACCATCACCACCACCGTCGCCACCGCCATCCTCGCCGCCACCCTCGCTGCCGCCAGAGCTATTAGAACGAGACACCGGGCGTCCGGGCCGCCGGCTACCAAAAGCTCCCCGCACACTACAACCGATCTACCTATCTACAGGGTGCTAAGCCGGAGTGTCTCCACGGGACCGGTGGTCGTGCGTCTTGCAGGCAAATAAACATGATCGTGAACGTGAACATATGGTGTTTTGAACTGACCGAATTAGGATCTTGGAAGCAACTCGCTGCCTTTCGAAGTATCTTTCAGCCGTCCGTCGAACATTCGATCGGACGAGGTACCGACATCTCCTATGCTGCTCTCCCTACGGAGCCTGCTTCTGACGTCGTCGGCGTTACAAGGTCCGTCGGCAGTGCTGCACGCACATTCGCCAGCACTGCACGCATCTTTGGCCGCGGCACACGCGCCACAGTCGATTGTCCAGCAGCACGAGGGCCGGATGTCAAAACTGGCCATGTGCATATCACGCCGAAGCTTCAACAGTTTGCTTGCTGGGGTGTTGAGCGCCGGCGTTTTCAATGTAGCACTACCGTCAAAGTGCAATGCTGAGGAAGACTATGATGAGGAGGAGGTTGAGGAAGCTGAGGCAGCGGAGGAAGCGGAGGAGGCCGTTGAAGCGCAGGAGGCTGTCGAGGCGAAGCTGAAGGATCTCGAGACCGAAGAGGCAGAGCTGGAGATGAAACTTGTGGAGACGCGGGCAGCTCTGAGACGGAAGGTAGCGGAGAAGGACGAGCGTATGGCGGCGAAGGAGGCTGCGCTCGAGAAGATGGTGGCGGAGAAGGAGCAGCAGCTAGCAGAGACGCAGGCCGATCTCAAGCAGAAGGTGGTCGAGAAGGAGAAGGAGCTTGCAGAGGCGCAGGCTGCACTCTACACCAAGTTTGAGGAGTCGCAGGCTGGGCTAGAGAGGGCTGTGGCCGAGAAGGAGGCAGAGCTCAAAGCGGCGCGCGTCGAGTTCAGCAAACAAGTAGCGTATCAAGAGCGGCAACTCGCCGCAGCCCAGGAAGAGCTTTCAGCGGCGCAGGGGGCGCTTGAGGAGAAGATGAAGGACAAAGAGACGCAAGTGGCAGCACTTAAGACTTCGCTCGAAGCGCTCGAGCAGGAGAAGGCGGCGACACTCTCAGCTCTGGAGCAGGAGAAGGCGGAAGCGGCGGCCATGAAGGCGGCGGCAAACCAGCCAATCGATGTCACCGACATCAAGGACCCCAAGATCCAGATCATCGGTGGACTTGTCGCCGTGGCCGCCGTGCAGCTTGCACTCCTGAGCTCGGATAAACGAAGTCCTTTGACCATCGATGACCTCGTCGAGCCGCCACAGCCGCCGCGCAACCTCCGGGGTGTGCCCGGATACGGCGCGCCCATGCCCATGCCCGGAGACAGATCCGACACACTCAGCGGGTCCGCGGCGCGGCCGGCGTATGGGCCGGGGTACGGTGCACCCATGAGCTTGCCTGGAGACCGAGCTCGGAGAGACACCGCCACCTTTAGACAGGGTGGCTCTGGAGGGGGCTACGCCATGCCGATGCCCGGGGAACGCGCCCGGAGAGACACCGCGCTGAGGCAGGGCTCCGGAGGGGGCTACAGGGCCCCTACCGACTACAACGGCGCACCGAACCGCAACTTGGCTCCCTTCTCGTTGAATGAGCCAGTTGCGAGACCGATCGAGAGGGATCCGCCTCGTCGGGTGGGTCGCTTCAGCGACTACAGTGCGTACGTCGCGCAGCTCGCACGGGGTGGCTCTGGCGCACAGTCTCCGAGTGGCTATGGCGCACAGGGCCCATATGGGTATGGCGATGGCGCGCCTGAGCCAAAGCGCGACGCGCCGACGATTCTCTTTGATGAGATGCGTCAGTTCGCTGAGAGCCTCTCGCGGGACGGCGCGCCTGCACGCGAGGGACGCATGTACGGTGAGCAAGCCTATGCCAACCCATTCGAGGGTCGTGACGGCATGGTCACGCCGAGGTACCCGCCGTCGCGATCGCCCGTTGGACCGCCGCAACGCCCCGGCCCCAATGGGCTCGGCTACTGAGCCATGAGAGAGGCGTGCAGTTTCCGGGCTGGCAGCCTGAACAAAAAAGCTACACATGATGGGTGCGCTCGAAGTGCATGTCATCGGCTACGGGAGGCGGTTACATCAAGGCAGTGGCGTGGTCTGAGGAGATGGACACATGACGCGTGGCACGCTGCGGTGGAGGCGGACTCATCGATGCAGACAATCGGCTTCTGGTATCGATTAACATGCCATCTCCTCACACATGAGCATGTGTTTGGTGCATGATTTGGAGCACATGAGCAGTCGGCATCTCCGGCAAGCTCTAAAACACCATGTTGGAGCAGTCTACATGTTGTACTCAGTCCTTGTGGAAGATCGTATGTACTTGATACATTACGTTTGTTCACACTTTAATAGGTGTGAAGCACATTGTGTGGCGCATTTCGCAAGTCTAGCTCGAGCCAGCCGCGTGTGACACGGGAGCGAGGGTCGGATACCCGCATGACATTCCAAGTAAAGTCGCGCAGCCGCAATTCACCAAGCTTCTGGGGTCGAGCGGTGCCTTTCTTCTTCCTCATGGGTGCAGGATGCTGGGGCTTGTCCCAATTCCTGAAATTGCCGACGCAGCTCAAAGATGAGAATCGCAAGCGCAAACAACAAGGTCGCGAAAAGTTTGATCTTCATAAAGAGCACGAGCGACTCGAATCGCAACTCAAGGACGAGCGCGAAAACTACGATTACGTCCGAGTACCAGGACCGAGGCCAGCAGGCAGAGTGGCTGCAGATTGAATAGCAACTGTGACGGCGGCGATGACCATCGTTGGAAGCGCGTCGTACCAAGGCTGTTGCTTGCGCTCCTCGTGGCGTATGCGAATAAGGACTACCATCTATGAGACGCGCATGAGCCCTATGTGTTAGCACACGTCAGGTGAGGGTAGACCCTCGCGTGGGTTCAGTAGGACTACTACGTAGAGCAGGGACGATGTGTGTGTCCTCGTTTTTTCAACATGCTGATTCCTACGTTGGAGAGCCAGTAGAACACGGTTGTGTCTCTACGCGCCTCCCGTCCTACGCGACTCACGCCCACCCGGGCAGCACGCCTCTCAGCCCGCGGCCGTCGACGCGATCTGGTAGCGTAAGAACCACTCGACGATCGTGAGAGGCAAAAATACAAGATTGAGCGGGAAGGCGATGTTGAAGCCGGACGAGATCTGGCTGTACACGCCGACGGCGGCGAGCGTGTACCCGAGTACCTCGTCAAGGTACCCGTTGTATCCCGTCACGTTCCCCTCCTCGTCCTTCTCCTCCTCGAACCAACTCGCGATCTTCTCCCTCACCGTCTTTGGGATCCAGGGTATCCAGTTGATGAGGTCCATGTCGATGATGAAGCCCATGAGCGCGATGGCGAACATGCGGCCACCACGCAGGCCCGAGTACACGGACGCCAGAATCTCGGCCACTTTCCATGCGACGTACACCACGAGCAGGTTGAGTGTCGAGTTGATGATGGTCGGGATCCATTTCCACAGCTTCGGGTCGATGGCGAGCTCGAGCAGACCCGAGAGGACGCGCGCAAAGGAAGGCTTGATGGTCTCAGCGAGCCCAAGGGCGAGCGCGACGATCTGGGCGAATTGGAGCGAGAGCGTCGCGAGAACGGCCATGTAGGCCGACCAAAGGGATCCGATGGCCGTCTCGAGTCTCTTTGGCTCCTTGATGTGACTGAGCGCGAGGAACATCTTGCGCTGGGCGAACTCAGCGTACCTGATAAAGGCGATCACATCGGCAATCAAGTTGAATCAAGTTCAACCAAGGGCAATCAAGGGCAATCAAGGGAATTGAAGGTCAATCAAGGGCAATCAATGGCAAACAAGGGCGTACCTAACGGCCGAGGGCGCATGCGAGGCGATCAATGGCAATCATCGGCAATCAAGGGCGATCATCGGCAATCAAGGGCAATCATACTTCTCCTCGGCGAAGAGCTCCTCGGCAATCAAGGGCAATGAAGGGCAATCATACTTCTCCTCAGCGAAGAGCTCCTCGGCCGTCTTGTGTTCATCATTTGGATTGAGGGCCGCCTCAGCCTCGTCCTTTTCGTTCGCTTCGTTGAGCGCCTTGAGCTCATTGTAGACGAACAAGACGTCGGCGATCACCCGATCACCGCCCATGTTGCGGAAGGCCTCGACGGCCGCGAGCGAGGCGACGTAGGTGCCTCCGAAGAAGCAGAGGATCACGCCAAAGACCATGGTCATCACCTTCTTCGGCGCCCAGGTATAGAAGAAGTAGGCGGCTCGGAAGAGTTTCTCGTACAAGGGGAGCAGGCAGCAGAAGACCCGCCAGATGAACTTGAGGCACCCGAGGATAGGCCCGTTGAGGAACGCGAGGGTCTTCACGACCTTCAATTGCAAGGGCGCGTCCTTGTCCTGAAGGAGCACGCTGAGTGCTTGGCCTTCTTCGAGCTTCGCGGTGGCAAGGGCCTGGGCATCGGCAAGCTCCTGCTTCGCGTTGGCGAGCTTGGACTGGACGTCGTTCGCGAGCTCCATGGCGTCCGCGATTGCGTCCTCGGTCTGGTCCTTGAGCTGCTCATAGCTGACCTTGTCCTTCGTGCCAAAGCTCTCGAGTAAGCCCATTTGAACCAGGACGGACTCGCGGGGTGGTTTGAGTTGTGACGAGCTGGGGGCCCCTTGCAGAAGAGGCCTTATTGTCGAATCGTCGTCCTCTTCCTTGTCGTCGTCCTCATCGGCAGCGCGCAGCGTGACCGGCGCTTGAGGTGTCTCGGCTGTGCGCGGTGGCGCTTGAGGTGTCTCGGCTGGGCGCGGTGGCGCTTGAGGTGTCTCGGCTGGGCGCGGTGTGACGGCTGCGAGGGAGGCTGGCTTTGTGATTTCGAGTACGGTGCAGGAGACACCCGTGACGCTCGAGAGCATAGCGGTCGCGCGGCTGGGGCTGCTCGTCGCGCTGGCCACCTTCGAATGGACTGAGGCTGCCGTGGCCGCGTCCGTCTGGATGCTCATGTCGATGATGACGCTGCCCGAAGTGACAGTCAGCGCCACCGCCGACGGGTCGACGCCCGCCTCGGCGGCGATTGCTCGAGCGATCTCATCTTGCACGCTCGGCGTGAAAGAGGAGACGTCGCCGTCGAGCTTGAGAGTCGATGAGATGACGCTCACCGCTGTCGGGGGTGCGGCCGTCGACTGCTCTGACCGTGGGCCTTCATTGCGGGCGGATGTGTCAGGCGGCAGCTCAGATGAAGGCACTACTACTCGAGCCGCCGCCAACGATGGAGCAGGTGCTAAAACTGGTGCTGGAGCCATTGAAAGAGCCATCGGAGGAGCCGCCGCAGATGATGCCGAAGCCGCCGGAGCCGTCGCAGGCGGCTCAGGTGCCACCATGGCTGAACCAGGCGCCGACGGATCCGCTGCAGGTGGTACTTCAGGCGCTGCCGAAACCTCCATAGGTGGTGAAAGGTCCGCCGGAGGCACCAAGGGTGGTTCAGGCGCGACCGGAGGCGCGACCGGAGGCACCAATGTTGGTTCCGCTCTTCGCTCCTGCCTCGCCCGACTCGCGGCGAGAAAGTCGTTCGTATTCTCCTCAGTCGGCTTAGGAGTGAGCGCGGCTGCAGCGGCCCTCGCCGCGCTTTTGCCAAATGACAGCGACCGCTGGACGATGCCTGCGCCAGAGGCTCGACGAGTCGGCTCATCATCGACAGAGCCAGCTGCACTCACCGCAGGTGTCGCGCCGGACGAGGGAGTGCTGCGTTTGGTGAAACTGAGAGAGCGTAGAACGGCTGACATCGTGCTTCAGGTTGTGCCGCACACGACAAGGCACCGCTGCTCCGGGGCGGCGCTGTAGACGGCGCTGTTGACGCGGTCTGCGCACACTCGACATTGGAATTGTTACTCTCGAATAATTTTGTTTAGCCAGTCGGACCAGCATGCATCGATCATGTAACCGCAAGCCGCATTCCGCGGCATTCAGACATTTCCCGAAAACCATTCAACCACATGTATCAACTAGCAGATGAATCCCAAAGGGGGTTCCGCGCTCAGCCACTGGTAGCGGCCTGGCAGCAGCAATTGGGCAGCAGCGCAGCCGCCAACGCAGGACTTGGACGCCCTGTTTTTGTGTGGTTGCCTAAAGATCCGTCTATCAGGCGGGGATGGAAATCCCCGCCAATTGACGACATGCACACACTCACGGTACCGTAACACAGGTTTCGGCGAAACACTGACCTCATCTCGGCTCAGCCAATTAGGTACCGTTGGCTCATGCTCAGCCCGGGGAACTCTCCCCCCTGGCTCACTGGCTCCGAAGTGGGAAGCGCCACAGCCCCCACTGACGCATGCCCGTCATCACAAGCTTCCTCCGAGTCACCCGGACTTGACTTCCCTAACACCACCGGCACAAGCACAGCAGTCCGCAGATGCCGCCGATGATGGCTGAGAGGGTCAGCGGCGGCGCGGGCGGCCCGAGGTTCGGCGGCGCGGCCTCCGCGCAGCGCTTGAAGGCGTCCTCGTTAAGCGAGCCGGCGATGTCGAGGACGAAGCGCGCGCCGCTCTCGTTGCACTTCTCGAGCTCCTCGTAGACGCGGTTGAGGTTCTCGACGGGCACGACCTTGATGAATGGCTTGATGCCGTGCTTGTCGCAGAGGTCGATGACGGCCTGCGTGGCCTCGATGCCGCCAATGCCCGAGCCCGCGACGCGCGAACGCCCGCAGCAGAGGCCGTTCACGACCATGCCCGCGATGAGGCCCGTGTTGAGCCCCAGCATGATCTGCCGGCCGCCGCCCGAGAGCAGAGCCGTGTAGGGCGAGTAGTCATGCTCGCTTGGGATCGTGTTCAGCACGAGGTCGAGCGCGCGTGCGCGGCGCGCGCGCAGCATCTGCTCGGCGTCCGTCGACACGATGACCTCGTCCGCGCCGCACTCGCGCGCAAAGTCGGCCTTGCCCGCCGTGCGCGTGATGGCCGTGACGACGCAGCCCAGCGCCTTGGCGATGCGGATGCCCATCTGCCCGAGGCCGCCGACGCCGACGATCGCGACGCGCGTGCCCTTGCCGGCGCCGTAGCGGCGCAGCGGGTCGAAGAGCGTCACGCCCGCGCACATGACGGGCCCGGCGCACTCGAGCGGGTACGTCTTCGGGATGATGACGGCGAAGCGCTCGTGGACGACCATCTTGTCAGAATATCCCCCCAGTGTGTGCTGCGGCGCGCCGGGCCCCGTCGCGGCGCGGCCCGAGAAGTCCTTGCCGTTGTAAGTCGCGACCTGTTTGCTGCACTTCTGCTCCTCGCCGCGCTTGCATGCCGCGCACGTGAGGCACGAGTCGACCATGCAACCCACTCCGACGTGGTCTCCAACCTTCACGCGCGTGACCGCGTCGCCGACGGCCACAGCGACGCCCGCGAGCTCGTGGCCCGGGACGCACGGGTAGCACTTGCCCGTCAGCGCCGCGAGCTGACCCTGCGCCGAGTGCAAATCCGTGTGGCACACGCCGCAGTACTTCATGTCGAGCAGGACGTCGTTGGGCCCGACGGCGCGGCGCTGAAAGCGCACGGGCTGGAAGTTGCACTTAGCGTCGGCGGTGGCCATGCAGAGCACGTTCACGGCGCCCTTGGACGCGTCAGCGAGAGGCGACACGGGAATGGTGCTCTCCGCCATGTTACGCGACAACGTGTTACGTTAGTTCGTCGTGTTCGGGTGACCGTGAAAGACTAACGGAAACCTCTTTGATCACACTGACCAAGCGCGTCAATAGCGCAGCACACTACGGTCAATACGCAGTGGAGTCGCCTCGATCGCGACGCCTACAGAAACAGACGCCGACGGAGT
>Ga0210243_100026_pt1 | contig 89046 bp, 53 predicted proteins | sample ChrtobMeP5a_32mM_FD_155461 | JGI IMG/M metagenome (GOLD analysis project Ga0210243, IMG submission 155461) | Chrysochromulina tobin associated microbial communities from unialgal haptophyte culture, Seattle, Washington, United States - P5a_32mM | ecosystem: Host-associated > Algae > Haptophytes >...
CTGCGCCCCGCCTTCACTCACCTCGCCCCCCCCCGCGTGTGCCGTCTGCTCGCCCCAGCTCTTATGGACGTGCTCGACATGGCGCCTCAACGGTCGTCACACGCTCCTCATCGCCCAGGGCTGCGGAATGCTCATTGGAGCGACGGCAGGCATCGACTGCCTACGGAACCTCACGCTACGGCTCGATGGCGCCGAGTAAGTGTCTTGATGGCCTCCTGATTGCCTCTTGATGACGGCTCGATGGCGCCGAGTAAGTGTCTTGATTGCTTCCTGATTGCCTCTTGATGACGGCTCGATGGCGCCGAGTTGTCGCTGATGAGGTCTGATTGCCTCTGATTGCCTCTGATTGCCTCTGATCGCCTCTGATTGCCTCTGATCGCCTCTGATCGCCTCTGATGGCCTCTGATCGCCTCTGATTGCCTCTGATCGCCTCTGATCGCCTCTGATCGCCTCTGATGGCCTCGACCACACCCTCCTCAGGTACGTGCCCAGCTGGCGCATCATGCTACCGCTCCTCGTTGGCTACGCGGCCGGGCTCGTGTTGTACGTCGGGTTCGTCATTCAGCTCGCGTGCTGCTCGTCGCTGCTCCACGAGCTCACGTGCCTCGCGCGCTCGGATCCCTTTGGAAGTGACGAGATGCGCCGAGCCGCGTACGGCGCTCCTACCGAAGGCGTGGACGACGAGAGCTGGCCTCTGCCCGACTTCGATGGCTCCGAGGCCATGCAGGTTCGAAACCACTCTCTCCTCTGATTGCCTCTGATTGCCTCTGATTGCCTCTGATTGCCTCTGCCCGACTTCGATGGCTCCGAGGCCATGCAGGTGCGAAACCACTCTCTCCTCTGATTGCCTCTGATTGCCTCTGATTGCCTCTGATTGCCTCTCCCCGACTTTGATGGCTCCGAGGCCATGCAGGTGCGCCCACCACGGCGCTCAGAGGGCCACTCCACGAGAGCCCCTGAAAGGACACTCCTTCCCTCGCCTGCATGCGCCCACCACGGCGCTCCCCCCTGAAAGGACACTCCTTCCCTCGCCTGCACGCGCCCACCACGGCGCTCGCCCCCCCCCCCGCGCGCAGATGTCGGGGCGTTCTCTGGTGCCTCCCGAGGAGAAGCTGCTCAGTCAGATGCTCGAGGCGGTCACACAACGGCTCGTCCCTCCGGTGCTCGTGCAGCAGTCGTCGACCCTCTACTCGCGCATGGGGCCGCTCGCGATGTTTGAGCGCTGGGGCCAGTGGGCATTGCAGAGCGCCCAGGACGGCGCCACGCCAACGCTCAGCGGCTCGGCGACGCCGTCGGACGCGCCCAGGACGACGGCGACAGCGTTGACGTCGCGCGCCGAGGGCGCCGCGTCGGGCGCCGTCGCCGCCGTCGCGGGCGCCTTGGCCGCCGCTTCGGGCGCCATCGCTGCCGCGGCCGCGCGCGTGGTCGAGAAGACAAGCTTCGATCTGCACGACGAGACGGAGCGCTCAGCGCAGCGCTCGACGCCCAGCTCGGCGCGGTCGCCCGCCGCCCTGGGCGCGAGTGCTCACCACGGCACCTTGGGCACGAGTGCGCGCTCCACCTCGCGGCGCCGTGGTGAGCACTCCGCCTCGCGGCGCCGTGGTGAGCACTCTGCCTCGAGGCTCGCGGCCTCAGCCAGCAAGGCTCCCTTCGATGGCGTCACGTCGGCCCTCTCCTCGTGTTTTCTCAACGGCCCGTGGGCGTACTCGCCCGAGGCAGACAATCTGCGCTGGGCGCTCCGGTATGCCGATCGAGATGCCGATTGGATTGCATGCTGATTGCATCCTGATTGCATCCTGATTGCATCCTGATTGCATGGGAGGACCTCTCGCTGGGCGCGAGAGCTCACGCCGATCTCGAGCCGATCTCGAGCCGATCTCGAGCCGATCTCGAGCACGAGGGCCTCGGCAAGTGCTCACCACAGCATGCAAGTGCTCACCACGGCGCGACCGCGTCGCTCTGCCCAGGTACGCCGATCTCGAGCACGAGATCGAGAGCTGGGTGCGCGAGCAGCGCATGCGCCAGTGGGTTCGGCAGCACCAGCGGCTCGAGCGCCAGTACTGGGAGCGGCAGCAGCAGCGCCACCTCTCCTTCGAGCGGCTCGTGGCCTCGGCTGCACCGCCACGCCGGCGATCGCACGCCAGCGTCACTGAGTCGGCTGACCACGTGGACGTGGATGCCGCGATCAGGCAGGCGGGCGCGGAGGCGGTGGCGGCACGTGACGCGACGGCCGCGGCGGCGGACCGTTCCGAAGCGGCGCTCCAGCGAGCGGCCCTGGCCGCCACTTCGGGCGACACGGCAGGTGCGCGCCTGGCGGCCTTGGAGGCGGACGCAGCCGCTGACGAGGCCACGCAGGCTGTGGCGAGAGCGCAGTCGGAAGCTGCGTTGGTGGCTGCGATGGGGAACGCGGCGCGCGCCCAAGCCAACGCCTCTCGAGCGCAGTCGATTGCAGCGTCGGCCGAGACCGGCTTCTTGATTGGAGAGCCCAGTGCTGCCTCCAATCTCGGCTCTAATCTCGGCTCTAATCTCGGCTCTAATCTCGGCTCTAATCTCGCCTCCAATCGGGTCTCGGCACTCCCACCGTGGCCGGCCTTGCCGCCCATGCCGGAGGTGGACCGTTGCGTACCGGTACTTCCCGACGACATCCGGCGCAAGTTGCAGCTGCTGCTCGCCCTCAAGTTTCGTCTGAGCCTCGCCGCAGCGGCTGACGTGGAAGCGTTCCCCGCGCGCCACGCCACAAGCGCCACGCACCCCCCAGCAGCGAGTGCCGGTCACGGGACAGGTCCCGCCGCCGGCGCCAGCGCACCGACTCCTCTGGGATCCGATCGATCGGCTGGGTCGCAAGACGGGGACCTGTGCTTCATCTGCTACTCGGGGCCACGCGATGCGGTGCTGCTCGAGTGCGGGCACGGCGGCTTGTGCTTTGGCTGCGCCACACGGTGCATGCAGATGCGCTTCCAGGAATGCCCCATCTGCCGGCAGCCCATCAGCCAGATCGTGCAGCTCGAGCTCACGGAGCGCCGTGGCGAGCGCGCCAAGCGAGGCACGGACGGCGTCGTGCTCACAATTGCGCAGGCCGGTCAGCTCACGCAGCTCGACAGTGTGAGCGAGGAGGATGAGGAGGCGTCGGACGTTGACGCGCTGCAGTCCACGCGCGCCAATGCCAACGAGCCAGTGCGCTTGTTGGACGCATGAGCGCGACCACGTGACCACCACCGACGAAACTGAGGCACTGCAGCCGACGAAACTGAGGCACTGCAGCCGACGAAACTGAGGCACTGCAGCCGACGAAACTGAGGCACTGCAGCCGACGAAACTGAGGCACTGCAGCCGACGAAACTGAGGCAAACGTATACGATAAGGCGATCCTCCGTCTCCGATACACCGTGTCGGGTATTTCTCTTTTCGCTGATCCCTGATCGGCTGATGTAGCGAACCGCACCGCACACGAGCCACGCTTGAGCGTTCGTGCGTTGAGGCTTGTAGTTGTACGGTGTAAATGTTGTGAAAAAATCAAAATGCAACTTCCGCCACGCGGCACGCGCACACGTTCACAACACGTACCTATGGCACCTACGTGTCGTGTGTCCACCATCCCTTGCCTCAACATACGATCCCTGCGATATCCATAAGGATCTTAAATGAGTCTTGCACGTCGACGTCCTCGTTCGTCAGTTCTCAGACTCTCTCACGGGCACACGCACGTTAGTCGCACTCTAGGCCGCCCTCTCACTCACCGCCGGCTCGAGGGCGGTATGAGCGCCTCAGGGATGGTTGTCGGGAGCGGCTCGCCGCGCTTCGTCTTCATGGTGAGGTGCATGGCGACTGCGAACCAGTCGGCGTCGAGCAGCCCATCCTCGTTCACGTCCACCAGGTTCCAGATGTCGCGCAGCACAGCCTGGTCGAGCCCCGAACGCTTGAGCACGGGCGCCACCTTGCTGCCGCCCACCTTGCCGTCCTCGGGCAGCATCTGCTCGAAGATCGAGTCGTACTTGGTCTTCTCCGCGCTCGTGACCGCCCAAGGGGTGGACACCGCCATCCGGGATAACGCCACCGTGGGCGGCGGCGGCACGGGCGCCGGCGGAGCGGCGGCAGTGGTCGGTCGGCCAAAGAGACCGTCGACCATGCCCGCCGTGTCGGCGGGGCGCGCGGGGGGTGCAGCGGGCGCCGTCGCCCACGGATCCCTCGGCGCCATCGTGGGCGCGGACGGCACAGCGACGGGGGACGAGCTCCAAGGGTCACTCGGCGGCGCCGAGGGTGGAGGCATCACCGAGTGCTCCGGCGCCGCGTGCTCCTGTGGCTTGGGCTGCCACGTGGACTGTGCGGGCTGCCCTTTGGGCTCCGGCTGTCGCATACCCCCGCTCGGGACCGCGGGGGTGGCGGCTGGGACGGCCTCAAAGGCGGACATGAGGTTGCCGATGTGATCGCGGATGATCGTGTCGAGCTGCCCCAAGAGCTTGTCATCCAGCTTCTTGAACTTGGTGAAGTCGCGGCAATACTCGTTCGTGGCGAGGATGTGCCGAAACTTGGCCACGTCGGGGAAGTCGCCGGGTGGGATTGCGTGTGCCCGTGACACTTTGAAGAAGATATCCTCGAGCCCGGCGATGAGCTCCTTCTGCTTTTTGTCCTTGCCCATCATCACCTGACATGAGGAAGGCAATCAGAGGCAATCAGAAACCGTCAGAGGCCATCAGAGGCCATCAGAGGCCAACATAGACCGCTTGCCCATCCTCACCTTCCTCGTCTCGGAGCGCAACTCGTCCAACACGAGCGCCTGGCAGCGCACCATGCGTGTGCGGTACACGAGGTCGTTGAGCTTGTTCGTCGTGTTGTTGCGCGGCAGCGAGGCGAGGTCGTTCAGCAGCGCCGTCGTCTCGGTCTCGAACAGCTCCATCATGTAGCTCGGCCGCAGCGGCTGGTCCCAAAACGAGCCCACGTAGATGCGCCGCGTCTCTGCACCCTTGAGGATGCGCGCGAGGTTCCACGTGAGCGCCGAATTGATCTTGAGCAGCTCGTGCGGCTCGAGCGAGTCGGCCTTGTTGAGGATGACGCGGATCTTGTCATCGTAGCCCTCGAGGTGCCGGATCACGTCGGCGAGCTCGTCGGGAATGTCGACCTTGTTCGCGTCGAACATGAGCAGGATCATGTCGCAGCGAGGCGCGAACCACTTGATCACGTCGTAGTACGAGTACTGCCGGTCCTCGGTCTGCTTCCTCCCGGCGAGCACGCCCGGCGTGTCGACCAGAGTGCACCCCATGGCAAAGTCCGAGGGCACCTCGCAGCCGTACAGGCGCGAGAGGAACGTGTTGCCAAACTTGGTCAGCTCCGCAAACGGCGACAATGGGTTTGAGATGAGCGCGTGGCCCGGGATCTCGCGCTCGCTGTGGCCAAACATGATCGCCTGAAAACGGTCGGTCGTCGGCTCCGGGCCGATGTGGGCGCCTGGGTAATCCCGGTCTAGCAGGTACTTGATGAAGGTGGTTTTTCCGACCGAGTAGGATCCGATGAGCAGCACCATCGGCTTCGCATCAAAGTCCTGGTCGGTGAGCATCGGGTAGTGGAACTGGTTCACAAGGTACTGCTCCTCGAGCGGGCGTACCATGTCGCGGTAGATGGCCTTGACGCCCGAGACGATGTCATCGTATCCGGAGGCATCAAACTTAGGCCGACGGCGACGCCCCATTGTGCCGAAGCGGCCCTGCGTTTCGAACCATTCACATGAAGATGCTCCGTCCCAGCACCGGGCACAGTGTCCGCCTTGTAATTCGGCCTGTGGAGACTGTGCCGAATTGCAAGTCCCGAGAAGTTCGTTCTGTTGCCCCTAATTGAATCCGAGGTTGTAGGGAGACCTGATTGGATCGGGCACCCCCAGATCGGCGATCCATGGCGCCGCTCACGTATTCCTTGATCGCGACGGGCCTTGCGGCGTGCTCTGCGCTGCGCCTCGGCCCAGGCATCACGCGCACCCCGGGTGTCGTGCGCCCTGTCGTTGATGTACGCATGCAGGCGCCGAAAGTGTTCAACCTTGCGCCTGATGCGGCGTCCACCATGCCCACCGTTGCATCAATGGAAGCTTTCACTGTTGCGCCTCCACCGTGGGAGAACTCTGACAGGCAGCTCTTGCAGCTCAAGAGGGAGGATCCGTACCTGCAGCAGCTCATCAAAAAATGCCCGCAGCTCAGCCCCGTGTGGCGGCGTGCCGATTTCTGGGTCAATGAGACTGCAACCTTTCTTGAGATCGTCAACGTGCTGGGCCGGTTTAACACGTGCGATCAGTGGGCCATGCGCACGAAATTCGTGAGTTGCCATTAGCATCGAACCCACGCAGGAGACGCGCCCGGGGTGGCACTCACGCCGCCTCCGTCCGAGCGCACGCGCAGTTGGAGGTCGAGAACACGCGCAAGGAGGACAGGAGCAATAGCTTGACGCTCAAGCGGCACGAGATGGCCAAGCGCCTTGGGTGCGCGGAGCGCGTCGCGCTGTTCCAGAAGGTGCCTGAACTGCCTTTCACCAACGAGCTGCTCGCAAAATCGGTAGGCCTGACCGTAGAGGACTTCCAGAAGCTTCCGGTGTCTATTGCGGCCTGCAACATAGTGTTCGACGCGCTGGCCGAGAGCCGGTCGGGGCTTATCCCCTATGCTACGGTCGACGACCGGTACAAACAGATCGTCAATGCTGATGGTAGCTTCAATGAGCTCGCTTTCCGCGTCGGCCACACGAAGTCGACTGTCCTCATCATCGTTGGGTGGTTCATCTTCGGAAAGGCCAACTTTATTTGGGTCCTCGTCGGCGTCAAGTGGATGCATGACCTCCGGCCCGACTTAGTCCCCTCGCCAGTCGACCTGGGACTCTTCAAGATTTGGGGCATCATCTAAAGGCGCTGCTGCTCCGGGCGGCTTGAAGGGAGCGCTCACGAGTGTGCTCACAGCAGGCGCCGAAGACGGCGTGGACATGAAGTGCGAACGACGACGGAATCGGAAAAGGCGAGGACGAGAATCGAATCTTGTGCCGCGCGAAGCTGGACGATTTCGACCCCACGTTGAGTTTTGGGCTCACTCACACAGCACTTTGGTCGAGTAGAGACTGAATTTTAGGCGAATGGGCCCGTGTTCGTGTGTGCGAATGGCGCCCGTGTTCGGGGACCGGACGGGGTGCCGGCTCTGATGATGAGATTTAATGATGAAGAGTCCTTTGAGACGGTGGTGTAGTGAGCGCGGCGGGGGACCGCGACGAAAGGTCGAAACTGACTGACTGACTGAATATGAACGACTCTCGGCAGGAGTCGGAACAAGAGTCGAAAATTCAAAAAAACTTCCGGAGGTCAGAGGCAGCACAAGGCTGAGGGCTCGGCTCAAGGGTAGCAGCGGTGCACTTCCTGGTCGGTTGCGGGCGCGGCGCGGCGGGGCGGACGAGCGAGTCCCGTGACTGAATGCGTGAGTGCGGGGGGACCGCGACGAAACTGACTGACCGTCTGACGTTATACGTTTACCGGTACAGTACAACCGTCGCCGTGAATGGCGGTCGGCAGCGTTGGCGCTTCTCGCGTACGCTGGGTGGATAACACCGATGCAGACGGCGAGCGCGGCGGCTTTAACGTGCTGCATCAGCATGAGGCCCTTGTGCGTGCCTTCTCCGCAGCTGCTTCGGATGCTGCCCAGCCTTTGACAAAGGGAGGACGCTTTGTTGAAGGGACGCTGCCCGGCCTGCTGCACGAGCGCTGTACGGTGCATGTGCGCGACGGCGACTTTGACGATGCAGCACCGGAGCTGTGCGAGAGCGCACGCGGCCGCGCGGCAAGCGCCCAGCTGCTGCTCAGCGAGGCGGCTGAGGCGCCCATACTGCGCATGGAGCCCGCAGAGCTTCTGCCGCGGGGCGAGACGCGCTCGCTCTGGCACGACACGCTCGGCAATCGGCACGGGCTGAACGCCGTGTGGAGCGTGACCGGCCTCGCGCTCCACCTCGTGTGGGTGGTCGAACCGCCGCCCACGCACCGCGAGTGGTGTGAAGCCTTGCAGCATCGGAGCCCGGCGGTTTCAGCGCTGCTGTCGGAGGACGTGGTCCTGCACGATGCAGAGGGCGGCGGCGGCGGCGCATCTGCCTCCGAGTGCACGGGCGCCGCACGCGTGCTCCCACGGCTGCTGCGCTGGGCGACGGACGCTGCGGTGGCTACGTTTGGCCAGACGGGCGACACCATGCAGCTCTCTCGCACCAAGCACATCGAGCGCAGGCGCACTCGCGTTTCGATCGCCGGCCGGTGGCCGATCGCGCCCGGCGGCGAGCCGTTAGAGGCCCTGCTCGAGGAGACCCTTGAGTGGCGGTACGTTACTCCCCGCCGCGGCACGTTAGGCCCCACCGCCGCCGCCGCCGCTGGCAGCAGCAGCAGCAGCAGCAGCCGCCGCCGCCGCCGAGGTGGCGGTGGCATTGGTATGACCGGCACCGGCTGGCAAGTGTGCCGGCTGTGGCGGCGCACGCTGGCCCTTCCTGACGCGCATCCGAGCGGTGGCGCGCTCCCCATGAACGTCTATACAGCCGCCGCCCTCGCTGGCAGCACTGCGATGCTCTACGGTCCGCTCGCGGGCAACGACGACGACGAAGCCGATGCATGCGAGGGGGATGGGCGCGAAGGCGCCTTCGGCAGCAAGGTCTACATTGACCTGGATGCGGGCGGGTACTCGGCGAACCATGCGGCCGAGAGCGACGAGGTGCGTCGCTCGAGCGTGCACGCGACAGCGCCTACGATCTCGGACCCGACCTCGGGCCGCCTGTGCAACAGCCGCAGCCGTAGCCGCACCGACTCGCCTATGCGGTTACGCGGGGGCCGGGGAGGCGGCGCTATCGCGGGCGTCGGCGTGGACGGTGCGGACGATGTGTACCGGTTGCTGCTGGTGGGCGACGAGACGGCGGGCGCGACCGCGCCGAGCGCCAACCCGGCGCTCGAGGAGTTGATGCGAGAAGAAGGCGAGCGCCGAGGCTTCATCAGCCGCCCGTTGGCGGACGCATTCGGAGAGATCACGGCGGAGGTGAGTCGGGACCTTGAACTGAAGGTGGAGGCGGAGGTGCGTGCGGTGCGCGTGCGCCAGCGATGGGGCACGCTCTCACTACGGCTGCGCGTGCGCGGTGCTGTCGCCCTCGCGCGAGCAAGCCTGGCCTTAGAGGCCGAATCCTCAGCGCTGGATCGGGAAGCAGCGAAGGCGCAAGCGCTCGAGTACGCCGGGCTGCGCTTGCTGACCGAGGGCGCAAGGGCGGGCGAGATGCTCGACACGTTTGAAATGGCGCAGGAGTTGTTGCGCTTGCAGCACGTGGCGGGCGCGGGCGAGCTGGAGGCGCTCACGCAGCTGCTGAGCGAACGTGTCCAGTTTCACGTGTGCAGCGGCGACGCCGAGGCGCCGCCATCGGACGTGCGCTTCGAGGGGCGCTCGACGCTCATGGCGTACCTCAAGGCGGCACAGATCCCTCGCACGCGGCGCATGCTGGCCAATATCCAACCGTCGGCCATGCGGCTTGACGGGCGCACCTCCACGAGCTTCGAGATCCATAATAAGGCGGGTGAGACCGAGCGCTTCCTGGACGTGATCGGCTGGGATGCAGCTGGGCACGTGAGCTCGTGGGTGCGCGTGCGCGAGCCACGTCCCATGCAGCGCGACTTTCTCCAGATGGTGGGCGCCGGGCGCACGCGCGAGCTGCCCGCTCTGTTCGACTTGCCTCGCCTGGCCTTCGCCATCGCTGACGGCCACGCTTGCAAGGTGTATGCCGACCCGACGGAGGCGAGGGCAGCACTGCTCGCCACGGCCACGCGGCTCGGCGGGCGCATCGCGCATATTGGACGAACGCGCGAGCTTCGCGCGTGGACGTGGCCCGAGGGCATGCCTTCCCCGCCCAAGCCGCCGGGCAAGCCGGGTAAGCCGCCGGCGCCGGCGGCGCGCCTCTATCAGGCCATCTTGATCGGCACTTTCCGTCCCCTCGGCGCCAAGTGGTATGGCGAGCAAGAGGTGGCGATGCGGGAGACGGCTGAGTGGCGTGGCACCGCCATCACACGCGTCGTGTGGGAGGTGCTATCTGAAGACCACCCACAGGCGCAGTCCGTCTGGGAGCGGCTACGCGCCAAGCGCCGCCGCGCCAAGCAGACCGATGCACAGCGGCCTGCCTCAGCCGCAGCGGCCGCCCTCAACCGACCCGCGTGGTCCGACGCCATCGCCAAGCCGCCCGCTCTGTCCAAGGGCGGCCTCAAGACGGCCAAGGACAAGGAGATGGCGCCGCGGCCCAAAGATCTCGGACTGCCATGGTGCGTCCTCGACTGACACGATTTCGTGAGCCTTGCCGCTCGAGCTGACTTCGGTGACGTCAGGGGAAAGAGCGAGAGGGCGATCACCGTCGGACCTGATGAGGCCAGAGACACGGAGCGCAGAGAGGACACATCCTTGGGTCCATTACGGATACATTACGGAGAGTCCACGAAACCGCGCGCCATCGTCGGGGAACACGAACGGGGACGCGAGCGGAGCAAAGGCCGACCGGGGAGAAATGTTGCTCGCGTCCCGAGTTACGGTGTTGAAGGAGGTGCTTTATTGAGTATTAGTCCCCATAGATTTCACCACACATCCGATCAATCGTTAAGATTTTATGACGAGTAGAGGTTATTATTTCTTTCCGCGTTCTGAGACTTGCGATCAGTATCATGACTCTGCGCACGCACTTAGGGCGGTGATGAGCATCTCCTCCTCCAGCAGCGCCCAGCGAATGGTCCAGCACGCCTCTACGTCGGTGGCTGCCTTCTGCCTCTTCAAGACATGTGACAATCTACTTGCCGCCGCGTCGGTTTCGCAAGCTGGGCTACAGCGGCTGCTGAAGCCCAGGGGTCGCGGGAAGTGCATCATCTGCCTCCAATGCGTGGTCGAGGAGGGCGACGAGCTGAAGGAGGCGCCGTCTCCAGCGGAGCCGAAGTCTGCCGAAAACCAAGTCGCGACTGCATGCGGCTCGGAGGCGGGAGCACTGCGGAGCCGCCGCGTCGTGACGCTGCCTGAGCAAAGGGCATCCATGGCGCCGGATGTCGTCATAGAGAGCATCGTGGCGAGGTCCACGGTGACTAGCTCGACGGGGGCGCTGATCAACGGCGAGGTACGCAAGGCTCTCAGGTCGATGCTCGCCTTGTGAGGCGCGAGCGTGTCGAGCAGACTGAGGTCACGTGCCTGCGTACCGGTACCTCCAGACGGAACGAGTAACGCCGCTCGCTCTACGCTGCGGCTGCCGGGCAGCGCCGCCACCAGCGCGGCGTGGACGGTGACCCGGCAAGGCAGCACCATTCCGCACTCTGGATCGAGCAGTGAGGCCGTAGCGTGTCGTAGAGTCGGAAGCACGCCCTCGGAGAAAGGATCATCTCCGAAAATCTCATGCACGAGCACGTGAGCACGCTCGGGCAGCACGAGCCGAGGCGGGGCGCACGCAGCACGCAGAGTGCCGTCGCCGTTCTCGGCGCACGCGTCGCCGCTCTCAGCGCATCCGTCGCCGCTCTCGGACTCGCCTTGCACTGCAAGCGCCGCCACCTCCGCATGGAGCACATGCACACGTACCGAAGGGGGGAGGTGAACTCGGTTGGCCTCCACAGTGGCCAAGGCGATTCGGGCGAGCGATGCGTCACGCTCGACAGCATAGATGTCGGCTGCGAGCCCCGCGCCCGCAGCCGCGCGCGCGGCAAGGAGGGAGAGGAGGCCAACCCCTGCACCAACGTCAAGCACGATCACATGCCGGCGGCCGGCTGCGGTGTGGGTGCCCATCGCGTACTTGAGTGCGGTTGCATATGCGTGGGCCCTCGCCGCATCATTCATCATCAGAGCTGTCCAAGCGGGCAGCATCGTAGCGGGCAGCGAGGGCGTTGTAGCGGGCATCGAGGGCGTCGTAGCGGGCATCGAGGGCGTCGTAGCGGGCATCGAGGGCGTCGTAGCGGGCATCGAGGGCGTCGTAGCGGGCATCGAGGGCGTCGTCGCGGCAGCCGCGGCAGCGTCGCTCGACACGATGCGATCGATGCGAACCCCTTGAGGTCCCACAGTCGCGTGAATCTCCACCGTGCCCCCTTGTGTCACGGCCACTGGGCGAACCGGCAATGCAGCCTGCGGCTCTCGCAGCCCAGCCGGCGATACGTACGCGCCCTCGGCACCGCGGCTGTGCAGCAGTAGCTGCTGCCAAGCCTCCGGCGCTCGTGTGATCCACTGACCAGGCGCCACCTCCAACTCAGCCCAATAGACGACTGCGTCGGCGGTGCCCTCTCTTGTGCAGCAGCTACTGGCACACGCCGCCGTGGGCGTGTCGCTTTGAGCGCGAGTCTGCGGAGCCGAATCCGCCGGGCGCCAGCACACAAGCCGACATGGGTTGCAGAGGCCCGTGCGGCCCGTGCACTCGAGTCGAACCGAGGCAGCGAGTGCATGGCCGCCCTCGAGCGCTTCGCGCAGTGGCTGCATGTCAATTCCCAAGCGAGTACAATCCGGACGGAGCACGTGCAGCAGGTTGCCGTCGGCGGCTGAGCTCTGCACAACGAGCGCCCACACCTCAACTGACAGCGGCCAAAATCGGCTCACACCCGCCGCAGTCAACGCTGCTGCCTGCTCCATCTGCACCGCTGTCGGTCCGCTGACGCCAATGTCGAAGAGGGCGACACTCGAAGAAGCCGCGCTGCATGTGGCTTGCAGCGGCTGAATGGACACGCTCCAGCCTGCTACGTTTGCGGCACGGACCAAGAGGGGCTGCAGCGGCAGCACGTCTTCAGAGAGTCTGATGACGCACCCAATGACGCACCCAATGCTCTGCAACACAGCAAGTGTCACGCCCGGGCCGTAGCACATCACGTGCTCAAGTCCCGTGAGACTTTGAGAGATAGCATACTCGTCTCGCCCGAACTCATTTGCACTTTCGACCATGCCCTTGTAGAGTACTGCAGCCGCACGACGCATCGCTGGAAGTAGCGTCTGCAGCACATCAGGTTGCATGACAGGCGCTCCAGACAAAAGCACGGCTTCCCAGTCGCGCTCGGCGGCCGCCTCCTTTGCGAGGCGATGCCAGGCTTCACTTGCATCGCAAAGGTGCATGGCAATTCAAGGTGATGCTCCACGGTGCGCATGGACTCGATCCAAGGACAGGTTTGTGGGGCGCGATCTTCACCTTGCATCACATCGGCGGTTGAAATACTGTGAACGTTAACACGACAGACGCGACAACCGGTGCTACGGCACTGTTACTGCCCGCTCAGAATACACACACCTTACACGACCCCATATGAGACACGGAGCATGCGCGCGCGCTAGCGGCGTTGAGGTTTGGGCGTACGGTGTGGAAATCCGATAGCGGTACCGGTACCATGTGCCGCCTGGATGTCTGGTCATCGTCGACCCCCCCAACGAGTGCCCTCTTCGAGTCCGTGGTGTGAAGACAAGTTGCGAAGTGGAAGAACGTGAACGCTTCTGCGAATTGTCTCCCCAGCGCGTGCTCGCTCGGAATGCTTTCTCGATTAGCTCGGCCGCTGGCCGGCCCGTCGAGGCCGGTGCGCTCGTTGAGCGTGCTGGCGCTTGCGCGCCGGCTTCCAACGCCAGCGCTGCTGCCGCAGCACTCGCGACCGATCATCTCCTCCGTCATGGGCCTCAAGCGCCTCCGCCGGCTACAGGATGAGGCCGACCGTCAGCCTGGCATGGCACAGCGGCAGCTCGCGCTAATGCAGGCGGCGAACGAACAGAAACAGTCGCAACTCGCCATCCGCCGCTTCGAAAGTGGCAACTTTGCGAGCGACCAGGCGACGTACCGGGAGTACGTGCGAGCTCTCGCGCTCACCAACCAGCTGGACCGGCTGTCGCTGACGCAGCTGGGCGGCGCAGCTGCAGGCGGTGGCGTGCCCGGTGGATACGGCGCAGGCGCGACCTACGGCAGCGCGGGCGCGAGCTATGGCAGCGCGGGCGCGTACGCACAGGGCCAAATGTATCCCGGGGCGCTCGGCGGCGGCAGCGGCGGGAGCAGTCAGGCCGGCGGCGGCCTCGGCGGCGCGTCGATGGGTCGCGGCACGATCGAGCAGCCGCTGCACGTGCAGTACCACGAGTCGGCGCGCAGCCAGCTGCTGCGCCTGCTGCAGCGCGTCGTCCTTTTCGGGATCGCGGCGGGCGGCCTGATGATGCTCGTCGACGAGAAGTCGCTCCCCAAGGGCCTGGGGCTAGGCTCAACCGACGTGCAGCCGGTGCAGGGCTCGCCCAAGCGCTTCTCGGACGTCGTGGGTGTGGACGAGGCGAAGGAGGACCTGCAGGACATCGTCAAGTACCTACGCCAGCCCAAGACGTTCACGCGGCTCGGCGGCAAGCTGCCCAAGGGCTGCCTGCTCACAGGCCCACCCGGAACGGGCAAGACGCTGCTCGCGCGCGCCGTCGCGGGCGAGGCAGGCGTGCCTTTCTTCTACATGTCGGGCTCGGAGTTCGAGGAGGTCTTTGTGGGCGTGGGGGCGAAGCGCGTGCGTGAGCTCTTCGGCGCCGCCAAGAAGCGCGCGCCCTGCATCATCTTCATCGACGAGATCGATGCGATCGGCTCGCACCGGAATCCCAAGGAGCAGCAGGCGATGAAGATGACGCTCAACCAGCTCCTGGTCGAGATGGACGGCTTCCAGCAGAATGCGGGCGTCATCGTGCTCGCGGCCACCAACTTCCCCGAGGTCCTCGATCGCGCCCTCGTGCGCCCGGGCCGATTCGACACGCGTGTGACCGTACCGCTCCCCGACGTGGCCGGCCGCAAGCAAATCCTGGACCTCTACGCGAAGCCGGTGCCGCTGGCCGATGATGTGGACCTCGAGACGATCGCACGTGCCACGCCGGGCTTTTCGGGTGCCGACCTGTCCAACCTGATGAACGTGGCCGCCCTGAGGGCCTCCCATGACGACAAGAAAAAGGTCGGCATGTCCGACCTGGAGTACGCGTGTGACAAGATCAGGATGGGTGCGGAGCGCCGGTCAGCAGTCATCTCGCCCGAGAACTTGAAGCTGACGGCGTACCACGAGGGTGGGCACGCCATCGTGGCGCTCAAGACGCCCGGCGCGATGCCGATCCACAAGGCCACCATCATGCCGCGCGGCGATGCGCTCGGCATGGTCTCGTACTTGCCCGAAAAGGATCAGATGAACCTCTCGAAACAGCAGATGCTCGCGCACATTGACGTGTGCATGGGCGGGCGGGTGGCGGAAGAGCTCATCTACGGCGCGGACCACGTGACCACCGGCGCCTCGTCCGACCTGCAGCAGGCCACCAACATGGCACGCAACATGGTCACCAAGTACGGCATGGGAGAGACCCTCGGCCCGCTCTACCACGATCGATCGGAGATGGAGATGCTCTCGCCCGCGTCGCGCGAGGCGATCGAGGCCGAGATCAAGGCCTTCGTGACGCGCGCCGAGCGCAACGCGCGCAAGATCCTCACCGAGAACAAGGAGCAGCTGCATCGGCTGGCTCAGGGGCTCATTGCACACGAGACTCTCAACTCAGACGAGATCAAGCAGGTCCTCGAGGGGAAACCTCTAGAGCGCGCTGCCAAGGTCAAGGCGGCGGGCGGCGGCAGCACGGGCAGCGCCGAAGAAGCTCCGATTGGACCCAAGGAGAAGGTTGCGAGCAAAGGGAGCCGCGGCGTCCTGCCAGCAACGCATGCGACGCGCGGCGCGGCTTCCGAAGACGAGAGTCGCCATTGAGCTTCCTCCGATCCTTTTCGGGCGACGGCGGAGGCGCACTTTGCGTGGGGAAGGCTGCGCGGGCTGTGGCCGAGAGTGGGCACATGCACCGCGGGGCGGCGAGACCCTAGCGAGACACACGAGTGTAGGATTGAGCGCGCGCACCATGGACTCAGTGAGACTGTAACTGCATGACCATGAGGACTGCGCTTATTGCATGCATACGCTGGAGTGTCATCGGGGCGACGGAGGAAGAGCGAGTGGCGTGCGGGGTGGTGTGACACTGTTCGTGTGAACCCGAGAATACTCGTTAGGAGTGCGCCAGGGGTACGAGAGTGACGATTTTTTTTTATTCGGGCCCGGCATGCGTCGGCCGTCGGCCGATCGTTACGCATTACGGCCCGCCGCGCGCGCCCGGCTCCGTGCGGTGGCGCGTGGCCGAACCGTTGCCGGCGCGAGGCGGCGGCCGCGACGCGGCTCGCGAACATTTGCGATCGAATAATTGAGGGTTGAGGCTCTTCCGTAGAGCAATTCCATGTTTCTCTCACTGCAAGTACGCATGGCCGTGAACTGCAGCGCACGGGTACACGCCTCGCCTCCAGGAGGTTCGCCACCATGCTGACCCTAAGACTGCTGCTGGTGGTGCGCCGCTCCCGCTTAAGCTCCCGCTGGCCGCGCGGTTTCTGGCGCTGGTCGCTCGTTGCTTCGCTCCGCGTGGTGCCCAAATGATAGAGGGAGATTGGCGTCCCTCGAGAGGGCAATATACCTCTTCTGGCAGCGCTAAGACTCGGAGCGGCGTGCCACCGCTGCCGGCTGACGATTCCTCGGCGCCCTCCTCGTTGGCGCGAGGACCGTCTCCCGCCTTGTCTCCCGCCGCGCGCGTCCATTCAAACCAGAGCATCTCCTGGTCGCCCTGGCGCACGCCTGGGTGCGCGCCGCTCATGAGGCGTCGGGCGGCTCCGAAGAAGAAGCTCCGCACAAGGGCGCTTTGTCGGAAGGCGAGCACGGCGGAGCAGAGCATGGGAGGGCCGACAGTGGGAGCGACCCAGGGCGGGCGTGACTTGACACGTCCGGCGGCAGGCACTAGGTGGGCGGCACGTCCGGGGTCCAGTGGCATCGCAACATCGCTAACGCTGAGGGCCTTGTACAGAAGGTCGTGCACAAACGCTGGGTGCAGCACGAGGACGTCACAGTCGAGGAAGACGCTGCGATCAAACGGGCTGTGCATCAGACACGAGAGCTTGAAGAGGTATGCATGCGTGGACATGTGAGCAAAGCTCGCGTTTTGGAGCCTCGGATCGAGGTCTACGAGGCGCGCATGATCGAAAGGCGAGGCTGTGCCCGAGCGCGTTCGGCTGTCTAGGAGCGCGAGGGCACGCTCGTTGGCCATGAGGTCGATCGGGTACGAAGGCTCCATCGTGGCCCGCAGTGCACTCGCCGATGAGAGGCCTTCGCGCACAACCTGGTCGCGGCCAGCGAGGCAGCACCTACCAGCGTACATGACGTAGAGGACACCAACCTGAGCGACCAAGATCTGGCCGGCCAAGCTGGTGTGATTCGCTGTCCTGGACGTCATGCGCCAGAGCAATAGGAGGTTCAGCGCGAGCCCTCGTGACCCCGATGCTCTGGAATGAAAGTTGGGAAGTTTTCGTTGGACCTACATGAATCGAAAATTGATTCTGCATGCATTTGTACACATGTAGTTCGACGAGTTCGAGCAACGGCTTTAGTATGATGAGACGGGAGCGGAAATGACATCAGACAAACAGAACGTCGTGGTCCCACACCTCCGTCTCAAATCAACAAATGACATCGATGGTACATCAGGAGCTTCGAAGCCCAACGAAGGCCTGCGCGCACGACCGGACCACCGACGAGAGGATTCAGATGATCTACGCCGCCTCGCTGCTCTGCCATCGCCTTCGCGCTTCGCGCCTCCGGTGTCCTTCTACCAGGCGTTGCCGGCTGTGCGCTTCGCCACGCCAGTCATGAGGGGAGGGCACTTCCGCAACCCCTTGCCTCCCAATGCGGCCGAGTTGACATCGAGACATTCGCAACCAAGATACCATGTCATGTGCACGACCCAACGACTTGCACTTGGAGGCCATCGCCTGAGGCTATCCGATGGACATCCATGGGCGTGGGGGTCTCTAGGGAGTCTCTCTCGCGTGTCTCAGCATGGATGCTGCACTCGAGTGCGGGGAGAGCGCTCAACACAAAGCGCTCAACACTTGTCTTGCCAGCCAGGCACGTCGAGGCCGAGCGTGGTCACGAGCGCCTGGACTTGAATGGAAAAGGGGCCCTCTGTCGTGTCACCGAGTGCCTCCTGCGCCGCCTTGATCGCGGCTTTCATGTCGACAGATGGCGGGTCCAGCCTCACAGTGCCGAGATAGCTGCTGATCATATTGATGGCCTCTGACATCGTCGCCTTGGGCACCGTTCGCGTCGAACGAGCACCGCCCGGCTGAGTCGCTGAGAGCTCCTGGTAGCTTGAGGAGGGGTCATCGCGTTCCACTTGCACGAAGGCCTCCGCGCCCATGCGCGTAATGGCGTCCTGAATCTCCTGATTCTGGCGCGCCAACTCGCCCAGTTTGGAGTGCACAGTCGGGGGTGGGGGGACCGGCAGTGCGCTCGAGGCCGCGGGAGCTGCTACGAACGCCGCGATCGAGGCGGCGGGGAAGGCGCCCGAAGCCTCAGCTTTCGCCATGACGGGGGCCCCAACGACGACGGCCTTGGGCGAGTTCGCCTTGAACGCTCCAAACGCCGCCTCCTGCCTGCGGAATCGCTCGGCCTTGGTCACGATCTTATGGAGAGCGCGTAAGAGGAGACACGCCTTGGGCACGCCGATCCCCTCCATGTCCTGCTCGGTCTTGTTGGCCAGGGGCACCATGTCGTCGCGGCTGAAGCCAGTCGAGACGGCCGCCTCGAGCAGCTCCTTGATCGCTGTCGAGCAGTACACGTGCCGCATGTCGAGCGGAATCTTCATGTCGGGCGGAATCTTCACGCCGCCGTCGTCGTCGTCGTCGTCGTCGCAGACGCCGCCGGCCAGCAGGTCGGGATCATACTCGTCCGCCTTGGTGATGACGAGTATGTGCGGGATGTCGCGGTCGCGCACGACGTGGGTAAAGTCCTGGATGGCCTTGGTGGCCTCGTCTTCGGAAATGTCGGTGGCGGCGATGCACATGACCACGCCATGGACGCGCTGGTCTTCGGTTGGATCCGGCCGAAAGCCGGGCGTACGATCGTCGAGCCTCGTCGGGCTTCCTTTATCATCGGCGAGCTCGGTGTTTCGAGGGAAGCAGCCTGCGAGTAGCTTCGCCATCGCGCCGTCCTGGTAGAGCTTAGACTTGCTACCAACCTCGATCCCAGCAGTGTCCCAGAGCGCGCACACAGGCGCACCCGTCGAGCTTGTGAGCGGGTACACTTTGAGGCATTTGGTCACCGAGCCCTCGCCCGAGCCAGTGGACACATTGCCGCCCGCGTCCACATCGTCCTCGACGACCTGCATGAGCGAGCGGATGAAGCTCGACTTGCCCGTGCCGACGGGGCCAAAGATGAGGATGTTGGGCGGCGACGGCTGCTTGGCGACACTAGCCTGCGCACACGTGGAGCATTGGGGGCGGGGGCGCGGCTGTGAGCGAAGCGTTGCGGGCGGGCTCCTGCATCGCATCGCAGCGAGATGGCTGCCGCTTCACACAGACCTGCAGCTTGTCACGTAGAGATGAGAGGGCGTCGGCGTCGAGCTGCGGCGTGCCAGGGTAGATCCACGGCCGCGGGAGCGTCGAGGGCGTGTACTTGCTGCCGCCGCGCCGCGACCCGCCCGCCTTCAGGTTCGTGGGCAGCACCTGGTAGACGTGGACGGTGTAGGCGCCAGGAGCGGCGAGTTCTCGGTGTCCTCCCGTGAGCGGGTGCGACCCACCAGTTTGCGGGTCTTGGGGGTAAGTGTAGCAGCTTGGACTGTGGTAGCCATTCGCGGTATTGCAGTTGAATGCAATCAGGTCGTGGCTGTTGCCACCTCCGAAGGTCGGACCGTAGCTTCCGTCGTCATACACGAAGTTGTTATTCGGCGTGGCCTTGTAGGCCGCCGGCTGCTGGTTCCGGTACTTGAGCCGGAAGAGGAACGTTCCAAGCTCGTTACTGAACTGGCCATTATTCTGGCCCCACTGGAAAGGCGTGTAGCCACCGCACACAGTCTGATCGGCCAGTCGGATCACCGTCACAGTCGGGCCCTTTGTGTTGCACTTCTGATGGAAGACTGCGGGGTTGAACCCATCGACGTCCGTCTGGAAAAGCAACTGGAGTTCCGCCCGCCGGCCGAGGAGGCCGTATAGGGCCTTGAGGAGTGCGCCGTCGGCGAGGATCCCCGGAATGCAGGTGTTCTTCAGCATACGGACAGAGGTACGCACGATTGATCGTGCTTTTCGTGGGCCGATCGGAAACCGGGAAAATTGCGAGCATAGTTTTCACAGACGGTGTTTATGACTCATCTTTCGCGAACAGATCGCGAACCTTCGCGAAGGAGGAGTATTAACAGCCAGTTCACACTCGCGTTCGCACCGATGTTGGCAGGATTTCCAGGTTGGTTGAGCTGGCGCCCAGCAGTAGAGCACCTAACGATCGAGGAGCTTCATCGCGAGTACGCGGCGCTACCGCCGGTAAATGAGTGCGACCGGTCCCGCCGAGTCCAGATTCTCGAGCGACTCGTCGAGGAGCTCAAGAGGGAGAACGACATGCTTCGTCGAAGCAAGGCCTCTGAGGGAGGTTTGCTCCCATCCCGTACTGTCTCCCGCGGGTATTCTGAGCGCCCCGTCCCGTGTTACATTGCCTTCGCGGTCAAAGGATCGCTGTTCACGCACGTGGACACTCTCAAGGACGCAGTCAGCACGCAATGCCCGGGCGCTCAGTGGCAGGCATCATACGACTATCCGAACGGAGGCGACATCACGGCCACCGCACGTGTGCTCTTCTTCCGCACGAATCAGAGGGTCTCGCCGACTGAGCTGGAGGAGCTGAAGACATTCTGCGCCAGCCCTACCAATTTTGTGGCGTTTCTGCACAATGAGATGCGCGAATCGCAAAAAGACATGGACTTTGTCGAGAGATACGTTGCGGAGGCGATCTCCCGCTTTGAGCACGCGACAGCGTACGCCTCCTTTGCCTTCAGGGAGGCGGAGCTGTACCCGATGAGCGAGGGCTTGAACGCTAGCTCGTTGGTCAAGCTCGTTGCTTTTGTGTCGGCGCAGGCACGACCACCGCGTGCACCCTGATATTCAACGCCCATCGTGGCGTCCGTGGTGAGTGGTGTCGTGTTGAAGGTTGCTGACGAGAGTCGAGAGACGCGCGGCTGCTGCCGCGCCCTCACCCACAGAACCTCTGGTTCGCTTATTTACTTTCATAAATATTCACGCGGCCCGGAGCACTGCCGACCGAACGGGAACGCAACCCCCGCCGGGGCCCGGTGTGGCAGATCCTGTGGCGCACCGCAGTGCCCCCCGCCCTCGCCCGGCCCTTGCCGTGCCGCCTGCACGCGTCTCGCCGATAGCGATACTCTCGTCTCTCGCCCGCGGGATGGCCCGCGCCGCGCACCTCCGCCTCCTTCGCGTCGGTGTCTCAGATTGCGGCTTGAGATCCACATAGCACCCCCGTGTACGGTACGACTTGCTCAAAAGCCGCCGTACCCAACCATGCAGCACAACCCGTCTCCTCTCGCGACTCTCGTTCGCAGATCCCCTCCCGCTGCCCAGGCTTGTGTGAGAGAGAGAGAGAGCTCGACACGGCACGAGGGGGGCGACCATCGGCTCGAGGGGGGCAACCATTGTCACTCCCCCGTGAGCCTCGAGGGCGCTCGCCACGACGCTCATCGCGTGCGCGTCCGAGGCGCCAACGGCGACGCGCCAATGCATGCGCGATCAGCTGCTCGGCAAGAGCCCACCCCCGCCTTCCTCAAGCGCGCCAATCTGCACCCACTCCCCCACGTGGCTCTCACGCCACAGCGTCACCTGGTTGTCGCCACCCGCGACGGCGAGGATGCCGCCGGTGACGCTCCAGCTCACCGACCACACCGCGCTGCGCAGAGAGAAGCAAACGCAAAGCGTAACTTTCGTCGTCGAGTCGGGCGGGAGGATGGGGGGGGTCCGAGTCGGGCGGGAGGATGGAGGTGGGGACGCACACGTACACACGCGTGCAAGCTTCTGTGCGCGCGCCGGTTCGAGCGCCGTGTTGCGCACCACGACATTTGGATCGTCTTGGGGACCCACTCGCCCGAACGACCGGCCGTCCAGATGATCACCTTCTTGTCCTGCGAGCACGAGGCAATCATCTCCGCGGCGCCGTCCACAGTCGGCGCCCACGCCACGTCGCGCACCCAATCGGTGTGCCGCTCATCTGCACGGCCGAGCGTGGCCTCCTCGGCCCAGGTGTTGCCGCTTTCGTCGCAGTTCCAGATCTTGACGAGATTGTCGCAGCCGGCGGTGACGAGCCGCATGCCGCTGCACGCGGGCGCCCACGAGACCGCGTTCACGCCAATCTTGTGCGCTTTGATCATCGTCGAGGTCCACTGCCGAGGGTCCACAACGTCCGCAGCGATGAGGCGGGGGGAGCGAGCGAGCCGCGTGAGGACGTGGACGGCCGGGGTGACCGTGTGAAGCTGATGTGTGCGTGCGGGGAGGGGAAGGCAGAGTGAATGGCAGAGTGAATGGCGTAGCACACCTGTCCCTGGCCAGGTGAGTGCTCGCCAAGGTACGTGAGCACCGCAATATTCTCGTCGGAGGACGCGCACGCGAGGCGCAGCCCAAACTCCCTGCTCCAGCACACCGCAGGACACCGCTGGAAGCCTCAGTATTTGCGCGCACAATGGAGGCTGGAGGCGGCCTGCCACACGTTCCGGTTGCGACCGGTGGTCCTGCGCGCCTCTCTGCGCGTGTACGGCCGTGCGCTGGCTGGATCGCGGCGTTCATGGAGCGGTGCATGCGAGCTGGATTCGTGGCGAGCGCGCACACCTGGGCCCGAATGAAATGCAATTGACCGAGCCCTCATGACCGAGGAACTTGTGCACGAGCGACCACTGCTGCGGGCTGTGCTCCCTCCAGACAAAGACCTGGCGGTCGTACGAGCACGACGCGAGCACGTTGCCAAACTGTGGGTGGGCCCACGCGACCCGCCAGACTGGTCCGTCGTGGCCAACGAGCTCTGCAGTCTGATGCGACTTCTCCCCATTTACGACTTCGTAGATCTTGATGCGCCGGTCGCCGCCCGCGGTCGCCAGCTGCTTGCCAAAGTAGTCGAGCTGCACGTCGTGGATCAGCTCCGCCTGTGCAGCCGCCGCCATTGCAGCGTGCCGTGCACCACGAATAGGGGCGCACCCACGTGGCGATTCTTCAAGTTTGAACACATGTCGGAAAAACCAAGCTGAATACTCCGGATCGCTAGAAAGGATGCCGCAACTTTCTTGATTGGAAATGACGAAACGGTTTGTGGCTGCTTTCGTAGCGGAGGGTCCGACTCTCACATGCTCTCAACGCTGGTCTCTCTTGACTCTCACTTCCGCTGCTCTCCTCCGCGATGCGCTCGAACCTGAGAGAGCCGCTCGTCAATGCCAACGCCACCGACTCTTCGCAGCAGCTGCCATTTTCAGCGGAGGACTCACTCAGCAGCAACGGCTCCGACATGATGACCAGAATCTCGGACCTCGAAGGTGTGCAGGCGGCTGGCGCGCGCCAGCGCGTACGCCCGCACGGCTCCATCCGCGCAGGCTCGGGCCGACAGAACCGGACCGGTTCGGCGGGCATCGTCTTCACGCTGTGGAACACGATGATGGGCTCGACGCTGCTCGTGATGCCCAACATCTTCTGGCAAAGTGGCTGGGTGATGTGCACGCTGGTTTCGGTGATCGTGGCATCGCTCGCCACGCACACGGCCGGCCTCGTACTACACCACGCTGAGGGCCTCATGGCGGATGAGTCGGCCGAGCTTGGCGACCTCGCCGCGTTGCACTTCGGCAAGACGGCCAAGTGGATCACTTTCATCACCGGCTCGGGTGTGCTGATTGGCGCGGCGACGGCGATGCACTGCTACGCGCGCACCGTGCTCGAGCACCTCGTCGAGTACGGCCCGGAGCAGGGCGGGCTGTGCTTCGCGGCCGGGCACGAGGACGCCGACGGCGAGGGGCCGTGCGCTGCTGCGCTCGGCAAGTACGCAAACTGGGTGTACACGCTCAGCGTGCTGCCGATCACGGTGCCGCTCGCCAACCTACCGACGATCCGGCTGCTCGCGCGCATCGGCGGGGTGGGCATCTTCTGCTTCCTCACCATCCTCGCCTTCGCCTTCACCTCGGCGTTCGTGAGCGCCGCGGAGCACGGCGTGCAGGGGACAGATCCGGCTGAGTACTGGCGGCCCGAGTCTGCCTCCATCGCCTTTGGCATCTTTTCCATGTCCTTCTTCATCCACAACGCCCATATCACGATCATGCGCGGCGCCGCGCAGCCGCACAAGAACCAGCGCAACCTCGCCACCGCCTTCTTTCTCGTGTGGATCTGCTACGCCTCTATGGGAGTGGCCTCCAACCTGTTCCCGCCTGGGGGTGACTTCGCCGCGCTCGGCTCAGACGACGCGGCCAATGGGCTCATCTCGCTCGCGCAGCCGAAGGCGATGGCTCCCTTCCTTGTGCTTGCGCGCATCGCCGTGCTCGTCCAGGCCATCACCGTCTACCCCGTCCTCCTCTTCATCATCCGCGCACAACTCTTCTCGGCCGTGTACTACAAGAAGCCGTACCCGGGCTGGATGCCTGTGCTGCTCTTCTCGCTGACACTCGCGACTATCTCCTCAACGGTCGCGCTCGCCGGCATCCCCATCTCCGTCATCCTCAAGTTTGTCGGCTCGGCGGGGGGCTTCGTCTGCGTCTTCTGCATCCCCGCTCTCGTGCATGCCGCAGTGCACTGGAAGAACGGCACCTTCTCGCTGCTGCGGCTCCTGCAAGTGAGCTTAATATGCGGCTTCGGCACCTACGCGCTCGTTGTGCAGCTCGTGCCGGGAGCCTCGGGAGGCGAACCTGGATCGGGGCCTGAGCCCGGATCGGGCTCGTGGGCAAGCGTGACTATCAATTGACAACGTCTACGATGAGCTGCGCGCCACGGCTACTTACACACGTCAAGACCGTCCCTGGGCCTGGCTCGTCAAACAGAGCTCTAGCTGGCTCCTGGCACGAAGAACATGATCCTGCCGCTTCGCGCGCGCGGGGTCTTTAGGCATTAGGGGTGCGTTCAGGATTTTTCACCATGTTTTTTCTCACAGGTCCACAGCGGCGGTGCGAACTGACAACTGTTGTTGAAACTCAGTTGTGACCTCCGGTCCCGCCCCGCGCTCGCCCCCAGCCGCGGCCCCGCGGCGGCCCGGGACCGGACTTCCCGAATCTAGCCGCGACCGGCCGGGACGCCGGACCGCGCCACGTACCCTTTAAGCCGCTTTCAACCCACCTACGCCGCGCGCACTGAGATAGCACCGAGAGGTCAGAGGACACGGGGGAGTCCAGCGTCACAGGCACAGGACACGCGCGGGACGCACCGCGCACCGCGCACCGCGACCCCGAGGCCGAGCCACCACCGCGCCGGGGGGCGAACTCACAGGTCACAGAGCAACCGATAGGAGACATCGCCGTCGCTTGGGTTGACGATGCGCACCGTGCCCTGTCCACGGAACGAGTCGGCGATGCCCGTCTCGTTGTCGCTGCCCGGCCGAACGGTTGTGAGGCGCGGTGTGACACACCTCTTATCGACAGATTGGTTCGGAAGCCGCAGCCGGCGAAGCAGTTGCCGGCCGCGCGCCACGTCGGCACGGATGACAGGCGTTTTGATGTCGGCATTCTCGAGCTCCTCTTGGAAGCGCTTTAGCTTCGCCTCCTGCTTGATCAGCCACTTCCGCCGCGGCGACAGCTCATCGACCCCGTCCACGTTCGTGCCGTACGCTGCGCCCTCAGCCAGCAAAGCCTCCTCCTCGTCGTCACTTGCTTCTGAGTCGTCAGCGCCGAACATCCACGCGTGTCCGACATCCAGCACCTCAAAGTCGCACTTGGCGAGGTCGTGGTCGAAGATGCCGCCATCGTACAGACACCGGTGTGTGTAGAAGAGTTCTCCGCCCTCGCCGATCGCCACACGCCAATTCAGCACCGTGCACTCGAACCATTCATCTGAGCCCTCCCACCACACTTTGAGCCGCGTGCCCTCGGGTAGCGCCTCCCAGTCAGCCGCTGGCAAAGGCGACCCGACCGTGTCGGGCGTCGGCATCGGTGGCTGCTTGATGGCCTCGCAGAGCCCCTTGATGCGCTCCATCTCGAGCTTGCGGTTCCAATGCTCGCGAAGCTTGCCGTTCCAATCGCTCTGCTCGCGAACGGCTGTGACCGCCCCCTCAACCGCCTCACCTATGGCCCGCGACGGTCGCGGCGGGCGGCGCGCGGCCGGTCCCTCAGCGCGGCGCGTCGTCGGGTGGTCCAGCATGCTGGCCGCTTTGGCGATGGCCGGTGCGATCTCCCAGCAAGAGGGCGTACTTGCGAGCTCGGATCCGCCAGCCGCAGCATTTGCTGGTGCGGCTCGCGGCGAGGCCTTGGGGAAGCCGAAAGTGCCCCGTGGCAATGGAGGCGCGCGGAAGAAGACAAAGGGCGAGTCCTTGGGCGCTGGTGAGGGCACTGCATGGCTGCTGCGGCGTGTTGCCACGCCCACCTTGGGAGGGGACGAGGGCGCCTTGACAGTCTTTTCGGGCTTCTTGGCCATCCCCTCAGATTGAGTTTTGATGAAGGCGACGCTGATGCGCGTGTTGTGGCCGTGCGAGGTCATCTTGAGCGGCATGATGGCCCGAGAAAAGCCGAGCGGCCGAGAAATTGACTCGTTCGATTTGTGCACATCGCGACGCGCCTCTACCATTTTGGAATGCGAGATTTTTGAGTCCGCGGCGCGCTAACGTACCTTAGCCGCGAGGGTGGTGCCGCGTGGGTGGGTGGTTACGCGACCAAGTCCAGGCCGAGTTCTCTTGGGACATCTCTTGGGACACGTGCGGGCAGCACTCCCCTCGTGCTGTCTTTGCGGCGACATTGGACCAGAAAAGCGGGGAGTGCGGCATGGGCTCTTCCGCCAGCAAAGCAGAGCCGCCTGCGCCACCCGCTCCTCCGCCGCCTCCGCCGCCTCCGCCAACCGCATCACCGCCGTCGAAGATGAGGGCGTCCGTGCAACTGAGAGAGCACAAGATGTCGGACCTTGCGGAGCCGCCGACAATACCGATGGTTATCCTCGACCTCCCTCAGGAGCTCGTTATGCACATGCTCCTTCGTGCTCCGCCCTCTGCCATCGCCGCCTTTGTGTGCTGCTCCAGCGCCGCCGCCGCGCTCGGTCGCGACAATGAGCTCTGGCGTGTGCTACTTGCAAGAGTCTTTCCGGACGTGAGGCCGGTGGAGGCGCTACAAGATTCGCCAATGGTGGACTTTATCAGCCTCGCGTGCGGCGTTGGCCTGTCCCGCGACCGGCTCAAGTTTTGCCGGCGACACTGCCCGTGCGGCGACCGTGGTTGCAGTGGCGATCTGCTCCTTGCGGACGGGAGCCGCTGCCCGTGCGTGTGCGTGCGCAGCGGGCGGCGTATGCCATTGCGTGCGGGCACGCTGGGCAGGGCGCGCTCGGGCACATCTTGCTTCCGCGACGGCGAATATTCGGGTTTCAAGAACTTGAACCAATGCATGCGCACTCATTTTGACTTTGATGATTTCGAGGAGCTCGAGGCGCTCGACACGGCGTCGCTCGCGCCGCTGCACCTTCTGCTCCTCTGCACGACCGAGTCCCCCGCGCCGAGCGCCTCCGAGGTCGCGTGCCTGCGCGCCTGGGTGGAGGCGGGAGGCGCCCTCATCACCTCTGCCTTTTCGAATTGGTCAGCCCATCACCACTTTGCGCAGCCCGCCGTCGGCTGGCTCGGAGTCCAGACGGTGCCGCAGGAGGCGTTTGGTGCGCGCGTCTCGCATCGATTCGAGCCGTTCGCCAAGCGCGACGGCCCTCCGGGCAGTAGCCTAGGGTCAGGCTATAACGCAGCGGACGATGACGAGACAGCGCGCCTCACCGTACGAGGCCCCTACGGCTCGGTTTCGATGGTCCCCAATACCGGCGACACCCCATTCCGCGTGCCCGACGAGGCGTTCGAAAGGGGTGCCGTGCAGCTCACGCGCAAGTACCAGCAATGCAACCTGCTCGAGCAGCGGCGTGGCACCTGGCTCTTTTGGCCTCCGAGGCCCGTTGAAAGTGGCGGCCTTACCGGCAGAGGACGCGTGCTCCTGTGCAGCAACTACCATTGGTTGTGTGACCCAGCACACTGGAATGGCGGCTTCTTCGTCAACGATGGGAAGGTGTGGGGCGGCGGAGACCCGAAGGCTTTTCTGCTCAACTTTATCGCCGGCGCGCTCGCGGCACGCACTGGGTCCGCGAGCCCGAGCGCGGCCCAAACCGCTTCGAAGGATGATGATGATGATGATGCGTGAGATGATGCTGATGAACGCGTATGGTAGCACACGTATAGCTCAGTTGTAGGCGGGAGAGGGGGCCCAGATGCGGTCTCAACGCTCGCGCGGCGACACGATGAGTCAGTAATCCAGGAAAACCGGCCGCGCGCGTTAACGCGCGGCGAGAGGCGTACCCGCCGCGCCGTACTACCGTACCGCGACCGCAGGCGACGACACATCCGAGCAACGCGCTCCAGAAGGACGGTTCATGGACACAAACCCCACGCCCACCATTATAAGTCCCCGGCTCCCCGCGCCCATCGATGTTGCATTCCCGCCGGAACTAACGGCAAACGCACAAGTCGGACGCGTCTAAATATACGTCTTGATCCCCGCTCGCCGCTGTGGCGCTGCCCGTTAGCGCCTCGGCACCACGCCTCGGCACCACTTGCTAGGCCACTTGCTAGGCCACCGGGTCCTCTACTTTCGGAATCGCTGCCTCGCTGTGTCAGAAGCCTGGCCCTCACGCCTCCCTACATGACCGCGATGGCGCTCCCCACCTCAGAGGCTCGCAGAGCGGCATCGGAGGCTCGCAGAGAAGCTTTCTCCCTCGCGGCCGCCATCTTGCGGTCGAAGCTGTCTCGACGGCGGCTGGCGATGCGGGAGGCCAGGGAGGCGCTCGATCCCAGCTGTGGCTTTTGATCTGTCGCGCGCCAGTCCGGCAAGGGCGTGCCCAAGCCTGCCGAAGGCGTGAACGGAGCCCTAGGGGGCAGCGTACCCGGCCGCGGCGTCTGCACTCCAGGCCTCACTGCTACACAGCCCGCTATGCCCTTGCCCAGGACTGCAGGCGGCGGCGTAAAGGGTGCCCTGGGAGGCTTCCCGGTAGTAGCATGCAGCTTGGGTGGCAAAGGCGAAGTCGGCGGGACAGTATAGTCCTCGGCCTCTGCTCGCGCTGTCGCAATCACCTCCAACTGCTCCCGCTGTCGCATCTGCACAAGCAGTGCGCTCGCGAACCCCTCGGTGTCGTGGGGTGCGCCGGTCGCAAGCACTCCCGCGGCCGTGCAGGCGGCCGGCAACTCCGCGGCCAGCGCGTCCTCCATGCTCGCCTCCGAGACGGGTACGTCCAGCGCGTCCTCCGAGTCGGGCACGCCGCCCTCTTGCTTGGCGTCTTTCCTCGGTGGTTGCACAGGAGCCGTGCGAACTACTTTCGCGAGGGATGACGCCGAGACGGTCCACCACGTGGGGAGATGGCCAGGCTCCGCTGGCATTGGCCCCATGAGAGACGCAGAGGCAGCCGCTGCATGGCGTTCTGGCCCGCTCGCAGGCAAGCTTGTGACGGCCAGCACACTCGCAGCGATGACCTCCGCCACCAGCTCTGCGGCGGTGGTGGCCTGAGTCCGTAGCTCAGCACCTTCCTCAGCATGCCGCGTCTTAAGAAACGCTACAGGTGCTTGCGCATTGAAGAGCTCCAATGCCTTTGTGCATGCCTCTGACACGAATGCGGAGACCATTTCGGTCGGGGACCATGCCTCCGGGACCAATTGAGCTCGCTCGGCTGGCTCGATGCGTAGAGTGACATGGCACCCAGCTTCCTCTTCGCCGTCGCCCTCGAGCTCTTCCACCTCGAGCAGCAGCGAGGCCAGCGGCAGCTGCGTGCCCGCCATGGCTACACGCGACGCCTCCTCCGCGGCCGCTGCCGCCTCCGCCTCCTCCTCTGTCTCTGGAATGAAGCCATCATCCTCCGTGCTGGCAGGGCCCCAGACACGATGCGACAACTTCCCCCGACGTTGCGACGCCGTACCGCGCACCGGTGGGCGCCAGTTGCTCTTGGGGTAAAGCTCAGCTCGCCACTGCGCTACACGCTGGGCGTAGGCATCCCAATCAAAGAAGGCCGTAGGGTCGTCGTCGTCCTCGTTGTCCCCGTCTAGCTCGAGTACCGCACCGTCCGTGTCGGTGCTGCTGTCAAACTGATCACGCAGATAGGCCGATAAACGCGCCTGCTCCGCGAGGCGCGCCTGGTCGTCGTCGGCCTGCATCGTCCCAAAAGTGCCTGAACGGGAGCACCACTTTTCCAAAAACGGCGTTGCAAGCGGGGCGACGGGAAAGCGAGCAGAGGAAGACAATGCAAGGCAAGACCAGACAAGACCATGAACAAGGGAGGCTACCTTCCGCGTTGATCAAACCCGCCACGAACGAGCATACAGCAAACACTGAGAGGATCAATAATTAGATCGACGACCTCAAACAAATCAAACTAAGAGTACGAGGCTTCTGTCTCCCTTTCAACGGCGGGCGTCGTCAAGGAGGGGCCGCTTCTTCTGTAAACAAGCCATGATGTCTTTGGCCATCTCCTGTATCGCAGCCCCCTTGGCAAAGACAAGGTCTATCCCCGGCAGCTTGAGAAGGGCGTCCATGACTTCCTGGCTCGCCCCGGTGAGGATGCAGACCACGCCCATGAAGCCTCGTTCATGCAGCCTCCTCGCGAGGTAGCTACCGGTCACTGGCTCTGGCGTCAGCTCCGGATTGATGTTCTCATCGAGGAGCACCACATCGGCGGGCGCCCTCGCGCCGCAGCTCTCCAGAGTCCATGGATCCACAAGGCCAAGGGCGATGTCTACAAAGGCGAGCTGCTCACTCACAGTCTCGCCGAGCGAGCGTGAGCGCGACATGTCCGCGTGCAGATGGTGGATAAAGAGGAGCTCCTGTACCATCCGTGGCAGGGGCTCGTCATCGATCCCGAAGCACACGAGTCCAGTGGCACCATCGACGAGCGGCGCATGCGCTGCCCCGGAGGCGCCACGCGCGACTGGCTCTGTGCCCAATGGCACCATCGACGTGAGCATCTCACCGCCCACCGCCGCAGGTTCCAAGTTAGATTCCAAGGGCACAGGCTCCGAGGGCACCTGCAAGGGACGGGGGGACGGGGCCTTGGCCGCCGCGCCTGCGACAGGCGCCGATGATGCTCGCACGGTTTGCATGGCGAGTGGTTTTCTTGATGTCGGCGACCCTGAGGCTGTCGCCGACGGCAGCGCCCGCGACGGTCCCTTCGATGGAGTCTTGCGATCCACCCAGCCCGCGGCGACGGCGCTACTGACTCTTCGCGCCTGCAGTGCATGCCGAATGCTCACCGCCATCGTGTCGAGCGAAGAGGCCTTTTCGAGAACAAGGTCGATGGAAGCTCCCCCCAGAGACGCGCGGATAGCCTCTGGACTCCCGCTCGTGACCATGCAGATCAGGCCAGTGAACCCGAAATGGCGCAGCTCCGAAGCGATCTGCGTGCCCACCTTGCCGGTATCGTAGACGTTCTGATCAATCAGCACCACGTCCGCTGCCTTGGGTGTCGAGCGAGCGTGGGCTGCAGATGCAAGGGAGCTGTTGAGCGCTGAGCAGGTGAGCGCCGAGTTGAGCGCCACGTGCCCTAGCGCCACGTCGACAAAGGCCTCTTTCTCGTCCAAGGTTGCGCCGAGCGCCGCCGAATGGGTCAGGTCGGCGTGCAGATAGTCGACAAAGAGGACCTTGAGCAAGCTGCGCGAAGGGGAGTCCTCGTCGAGACCGAGACAAATTGGGTGGATGGGGTCTTCCCTCAAAGAGCTCAGCACGGCGTCAGACGCTCGTAACGGCCCCCTGCTCAGCACGGCGTCGGTCGCTCGTAAAGGCCCCATGCCCTCCAAGGGCGAGGTCGAGGTCGAGGTCGAGCTCTGCGGTGAGTCAAAGATCTCGCACGATCTCGCCTTTTGGCGCAGCCCCGCCATGGCGCAGGCCGCCACGGGGGGGTGGGGCTGCTCCAGCGTAGGCCGGGGCTGCTCCTGCACAGACGTTGTCGGCAGCTCGTGGCTTGCGAGGCTGCTGATGGCCCTGTCGTGGGAAGCGGAGGTGTACGAACGGTCGGGGGTGGAGGTTAATGAGCCGTCGGACGTGGAGGCGGGTAGCTTGAGATGCAGTGTTGTCTGCGTGTTGTTCATCTCGAGCCAGGCAAAGCCGCCAGCCGCCGTGCATGCCTTCGCCGTCGAGTCAAGCCCGACGCCATCGCTCATGGCGGACACACGGCGTGCTTTGTAGCCTGGCTGCATGACGCGCACGAGCTCCTCTTCGCCCAGGACATGCACACCGACCGAATTCGTGTTGATGATCGCCAAGTCCAAAAAGGTCGGCCTCGATGCCGCGTCGTCGTCGCGGGCGCCATCGCGGGCGCCTACGGTACTCGTGGCCTCCACAGCTCCGTATCCAGCCCTATCGTACCCAGCCCTTCCGGCCCTTTGATCCAGACGAGCCGTGATCAATATGGGCGTCTGGGGCTCACGGTACTTGCGCGCATTCGAGAGCGCCTCGTCGAGCACCAGGCGCAGCACCGACTCATCCAGCCAAAGAGAGAGCGCTGCTTCCGAGCAGTCGATCTCCCCGCCGAGATCGCCGTCAATGGCAAGCGAGGCACGTAGTAAGTCCTCGAGGTTGCAAAGCGTGCAGCGCGAGGTATATGTGCCCTCCTCGAGCTGCACAAACATCTGGCGCCGGTGACACCATTGGATCGCCTCTCCGAGTGAATCAATCGTCTGCTCGAGCATCACGCGTAATGCGCGCGGCAGCTCGTGACCAACCTCACGCCGATGAAGCTGAAGGAAGGCGGCGATGGTGCTGCGCGCTGTGCCACAACGGCCCTTGATGACGTGGTTCAGCCGCGAGTCGGCGTTGCGCTGCGCACGCTCGAGTCGTTGCGCCTCCATCAGCCGGTTCCGCTCGGCAGCTGCTTCTCGCATCCGCAAGGCAGCTCGCATCCGCTCGTGCACGGCGAGTTGGCTATGAACGAAGGCGCCTCGGCGAGCGTAGTCGAGCGTGTAACCTCCGAGATCTCCGAGAGCGAGCACACAGGCGCACAGGGCGAGGGATTTCAGGGCGTCGCCGGAGGAGACCTCCCCGTGCACTTCGTCGAGGTGGAAGAGCGATGCGCCGATGAGAAGTGCCACGCGGCTGATGGCTCGCATCTCCGGCGGAGTGCACACCAGCCACTGGCGGAAAGCGTCCACCAGTACGCAGGCGGAAAGCAGCAGCCCGCCTATGCTGGAGCCTTCCACCTTGCAAGTGCCCTTGCCCAGGTGGTGCAGCATTAGAGCACAGGCTCCGCAAAGGCATCGTAGGAACAGGCAGCGACTGCAGAAGCGAGCATGGGCCTGGAGGAGCACGAGATCGGGCGGCGGCGCAAGGGTGCGGTCTGCGGGCGACGGAAGGGTTGCAAGGAGGCTGGCGACCTCCACAGGTGCCACCGCAGAGGCGCTGGTGGCAGCAGAAACGTCGATGCCATCCGCTGCTGCCTCCGCTAGCGCCTTGTCGTCCTTTTGCGCGATTTGCACTTGCTGCGCTGCGTCGTTGCGTGCGAGCACGAGGGCGGCTAGTCCCAGGCAGTAAAGCAGGAGCACGCCAGTCCATGTGTCACGCACGGAGGCAACGCTCACAAGAGCGACGAGTGTCATGCCCACTGCCACGCTCGAGCTCGCGACGCGCGACCGCTCGCTCGTCCTGCAAACGTATTGGGCCTCGTACGCGAGATCATCGAAGGTCAGCGAGAGGGCAGCCATCTGGAAGCGCGCCATCGCGATGGGCGGCGAGGGCAAGGGCGACTCCCGCTTGCCACCTGCCACGTTCGGATCGTCGATGGCACCGGGTTCCGCGGCGCCGGGCTCGGCGGCACGGGACTCGCCTTGCGAGACGATCCGGAGCAGTTCCTGCCTAAGATGGATCCCAAGGAGGTCGCCGAGCATCAGGCTGGACCACATGATGAGCGTCGACGACACGTGTGGCATGGACGACCAGTGAGGCGAGGCCCAGAAGGCCCAGGCGATCATCGCATTGTTGACCATCTGATGCACTGCGTGCACGCCCGAAAGCTGCAAATAAATTGGGACCGTCCCGGTAAGTGCACCAAGGGTGCCCACCGCGACGTTCGGAACATTGGTGCAGAAGTGGAACGCCATGTTACCTGCCACAAAGAACGTGCAGCCGGCAAACGTTGCAGCGAGCCAGCCGCGTCCGAAGATCGTGATCGCATGCTGCTGGTCAGCGTGGCCTACGGCCACCATGCGAGCCCCAAGAATGGCGACGAAGAAAGCGCTCACCAGCACGCCTATGTACCAGAACGCTGGGGCAAGGAACGTGGAGCTACCACACACCGCGATCCCCACGATGCAGAAGGCACGATGCACCGGGTGCGTGATCGAAAATAACCGCTCGGCATCAGCGCTGCTGCAGCGGCGTAGATCTTCTGCTGCCTGGGTATCCATCATTTACATCTGGTACCGGTAAAGTAGGTAATCAGAAGGAAATGAGGAGGTTCATCAAGTGCGCCTTTTTTTTGAGAAAATTCGACATTTGACGAACCCTGTCCTTACCGTATGTGTACCGGCACCCCCCCCGTGTCTTTTTACCGGTGAGTGGATGCGAACGTTATTGAAACGGTAAACGCCGCGTCGCGGCCCCCCGCAGCCTCAAACGAGTGTGGGTTGCGATGAATCACTTTGTGTCCGGCGCCATCGAGGCAGCACGCCTCAAGCGGGTTGAATGGGAGCGAACTCTACCTGCACTGCTCGAGAAGGAATTCAACGCAGCCTCCAAGCTCGAGAGCCTCGTCGGTCAACAGCTGCTCGACAAGTTCACGCATGAGGAGGATTTTCATCTACGACGGGACAACTCACGATGGGACTTACTCCTTGGCCCGGTAGGCCCTCGCTGCATCGATGAGGAGATCTACGGAACTGTAACCGATCCCGTGTACATGTCCAAGAAACAGCTGGCTGCGAAGCGGCGATTCAGAGGCCAGCAAAGACAGCTGGTGGATTCCGAATTCAAGATTACTTGCGGTTTGAGCAAAATGCCCAACTGCACGGTAATTGCCATAGGCAGCAATGGCCAGTGGAGCTTCGAGGCTGACATTGTCTCACGAACGAGTTGCAGGGTGCATACCTTCGACTGCACGGTCCCAGCCACAGTACAAGTGCCACCGGCACTCAGCGATCGTGTGCAGTTGCATCGTATGTGCATAGGCCAAAGACCGCCTGCAGGTCGCGGACAGTTTCTCTACGTACCAAAGACGTGGAACTCCCGCCAGTGGAAGGATGCTTGGTTGTCCCAAGCCGCATTTGGGAACTACTCGGACCTTATGAAATTCGCTGGACTGACCACTGCACCCGCGCTCCTCAAGATGGATGCTGAGGGCTATGAGTGGACGACTCTGCAAGACATTGTATCGACCAACCCGACGCTAGTGCCGCAACAGCTGGCCGTCGAAATGCATTTTCAGACCCAGATGCCAGGTCTGCCCTGGTTTGGTCGCTTGAAAAGCCCTGCGGAGATCCTGGCACTTGGCAACGCGCTGGCGCGCGCTGGCTACCTTTTCGTCCGGCATGCACGGCACACTGCGTGCCGTCATTGCAAGGAAGTGGTGTATCTCAAACCAGATTAGTGCGCACGGCAGCAGGATGCCTTTCTTCTGCATATCAGATGATTTGCATGGGGTCATTTTGATGGCTGTAAAGGTCACCTTTTCCGTTCGACCTTGTTAAGCGGTCGACCTCACCTCAAACCGGGTAGGAAACCGAACGATAGTATGCGGCAAACCCATCCAATCACAGCATTCGTCCCTCTCAATCTGATTGAGGTTCAAGACCAGCGAGACACGCCTGACGGCGAATACCCCTGTTGTGGGTACATGTAAGGTAACGACGAATAGCCTGGGGGCTTGTATGCTCCTTGCGGCGTTGGGTAGCCCTGCTGTGGGAAGCCTTTCGGCTGTGCCTTTTGCCAGGACGGGACACTTTTGCCTTCGGTCTTGATTTTCTGCAGGGCTGCATCCTGCGCGTTGCGTGGCAAGTTAGTCGCCATTTTGAGCAGCTGCAAGAAGATACCTCCGCTCGTGCGTGGCCGGCCTGTCTCCGGGACGGACATGCCGCCTTGAGCCTGCACCTGCTCTGTGCGCGAGAGCAGGTCGAACGCAGTCGCTGTCCCCAAAAACTCGACCACAGCCCTCACAATCCTGGACTGTGGCTCCTGAAGCCGCTCTGATATGTATTCAATGGTCTTCTGGTCAACAGGTGATGGAAACCACTGCTGCTGCGGCGGCGGCGGCGGCGGCGGCGGCGGCGGCTGCTGAGGCCAGTGCTGCTGCTGCTGAGACCACTGCTGCTGAAAGTGAGCCCAATGCTGCTGCTCCTGCTGCTGCTGCTGCTGCCATTGCGCATGCCAATCTCCACCATCATTGTGTTGCTGCGTCATGCGCGTTATGCCGATGCGCGTCTTGATGAGGCGCTGGGTTACAGCTGGCTTCAACCCGAGTTGCAAGGATGATGCCACTTGCAGGAGCATTAGAGGGAACCGCATGTCCCTTGTTTGTCTCGGGAGCCGCGGGGACCCGCATGGATGGAATGCGCGAAAAGCCTCGCTCAGTTTCTGCGAGGACTCGATCTCCGAAGTTTTCCTACACCTCACACGAGCAAGCATGCGTACACCGGCGTTCAGAGACGCGGACCATTCGGGCTCAGTCTCTACAACTACATGTACATGTACTCATAAGTCGGTGCTGGAAAAACACATCGATAAGAAGGACCGGTCGAACAGTTCTGAATCTATTCACACGACACACGCTTGCCCCGCGTGTTCCTTCATCCAAACCTGTGGTCGTGCGTCTTGCCGAGTTTGCAACTTAATCGTGTGAACGTGAGTGTGATCGCGTTTTCCTTCAATCAATGCACGAAACAATTTGGGCAGCCAGGGGTTGCAGGCTGACAACCAAGCGTGATGGAAGAACAGAGTGGTCCTTCAACCAGCCTTTTGTCATACGTGAAACCAGTGTAGGCAGCGGCATGGGTGCCTTTGCGATCCGTGGAGTCAAACTAGGAGAGTGCATCCTGTCGGAGGCGCCGCTCGTGCAATGGACTCTGCATCCGGGCGAGAAGACGACCGCGGGCCTCGTGTCACTCGTCAATGCGCTCACCCCAGCCGACCATGCGACTTACAGCGGCCTGTGCCAAAACCCCATGCACGGAGTCGGTAGCAAGTCCGTGTACGGGATCTGGTTGTCCAATGCTTACCCATGCACCTCGCCCTTGCAGGCGGCGCGCGATCGGCAGAGTGGCGTGGGTGAGGACTCTCTCGAGACTACCAAGGCCGTCTACGCATCCGCCTGTCGCTTCAATCACTCGTGTAGCCCCAACGCGCATGCCTCGTGGAACGCTAAGCAGGGTGTTCAGGTCATCTACGCTCTCCACGACATCGCACCTGGCGTCGAGATCAGCGTGAGCTACTTGGACAATGCGAGCGGCATGCGCAGGGCGCAACGCCATGGCGAGCTCGGGTTTGAATGTCGGTGCGCCACCTGTGATCTGCGGGGAGCCTCGCTCGCACAGAGCGATCATCGGCGCTCACGCACCGGCGTCATCTTTGGGCTCCTCGAGGCGACGATTCGGGCGGGCGATCGACGGGCGATCGGGCTGATCTCCGAGCGTCTCTCGCTCATGGCCCAAGAGGAGGTACGCGAGGACTGGAACACACTGTACATGGCATCCTCCTACTTCGCCCTCGCCGGGGATCAGAGGCAGGCGAGTATGTGGGCTACTCGTGCGGCGGAGAGCGCTCTGCACGGTCTGGGCAAGGACTCTGATGAGTACCAACATTACAAGCAGAGAGGTGAACGTCTGTCTGGATGAGAGGTAAGCGCGTACACGGAAGTGGGTGTCGGGTGAGCAAGCGCGATCGACGACTCTGGCCGTTACAAAGTTTTCGAAGCCGTTTTAGGAATTTTTTCGACCTGACGAGACTTTGGTCGAGCAGAGGACAGATGCGACACCGCTCACAAGACGAGGAGGACTTTGATGACGAGGGTGATGGCTTCATTTCGGGCACGCCCGCCAAGCCTCGGCCCACGTCGAAGATCGACGTCGTCGGCAGTGTCAAGCGAGCGGCCTCCAATCCGATTGTGATTGCGGGCTTTGTGATCGTGATGCTGCTCTACTGGCGGCCATGGGCCGGGTCGGCGACGGTCGTGATTCAGGGCGCGACCGTGGCTTCCGATGCAAACCGCCGTTCGGCAGCGTCGGACGACGTTGTCGTTGTCGACACCACGAGCACCTCGAGCACGAAAGTGAGTGACGACGACAACAGCAAAGACATCAGCGACGAAGACAGCATCAGCGTAAAGGTCGTGCAGGTGAAGACCTCAGATGCGTCGGCGCCCGCGGCCACCTCTGGCTCGGACGACGTGATCGTCGTCGACTCTTCCGTTGCCACGGCCGTGGCGACCGGCGGGGACGGCGGCGACTCAAAGATCGAGAGCGACGGCAAGCGTACGACGAATACGGTGGTGTCGAACAATGGCGAGTTGACAACGACGATACACGCGGTAGACGAGTTCGGCACGCCTCCCCCGTCGCCGCCGCCGCGCGCCGTGCGCAGCGCGGCAAGTCTCAAGGAGGACCGCGAGCGCGCACAGAAGGCGGCCGAGTGGGCGAAGCGTCCGAGAGTCACCCCTCGACAGCTCGAAGAAATGCTCAAGAAAATCGAAGCGGGGTTAGCTGCAAGGTCTCCGCCTCATGACATGATGAGTATGCTCGCGCAGACCGAGAAGCTCTTCTACGAAGCCAAGGTGGACGACATTAGCTTCAACCAGCGGGAGCGGCTCAAGAGGATCGAGGAAGGCATCCAGAAGGCAAAGGGCATCACGAAGCTCGCTATGAAGCTGGCAGAAGGAGAGTTTCTTATACGTACGAACGGCGCACCCGAGGCCATGCGCCAAAAGCTGTACGAGATCACGAACATGATCAAGGAGGCGGGGCCGGACGTGGATCAGAACCCTGTGGTCAAGGCCAAGCTCGAAGCGCAGCTCGAGGAGGTCGATCGACAACTGAAGGCCCAGGCGTACGCCGATGAGGAGCGCCGCAGGCACGAGCACGAGGAGAGGATGAAGCGCGTCCGAGACGATGACGCGCGTCGGCGCGACCGTGAGCGCACGGAGGCGGAGGCGCGGCGTCAGGCAGACATCCGGGGTGGCGCCCGGGGTGGCGCGAGTGGCGCGCCGCCTTCCGAATTGGATGTACTCAGGGCGAAGATCGACCGGATGCAGCGCGAGGGCGGTGATGACCTGGTCATCTCCGCGCTCAAGGAGAAGTGGGAGCGGATGGCCGCCGAGGCGATGAAGCTCAAGGGCGTGCCGTCCGGCGTGCCCAGGCCCGCGGAGGTGACGGACGGCTACTCAATCGAGCAGGATAAGGACGGCGACGGCGAGGCGGAGGTGGTCATCGTGGGCAAAAAGGGGACGCTGCCGCGCAAGGCACGACGGAAGATCCGTGGACTCTTCCGTGGCGGCGCGTCGGCCGGCGCCAAGACGGACGACGACGAGGTCGAGGTGCGATCGCGCTCGAACGACGACCAGGAGGACAGGGACGAAGAGGTCATCGTGGTTAGGCGGCCAACGAAAAAGCAGATTGTGGACTAAGTCAATGTATCTCAGTGGTTTTTAACACATAACAGATCCAGTGTGCTGTGAGTATTATTAGGGAGCGTGCGGCGGCCACTTATGACACAGTACCAGCAGTACAAGTTGATGCAGCGCCGCCGCACAAATTCAACCCTCAGATTCTCGGCGTTTCAAGTTGCCGCTTTCAACCGTGGAGGTGCCCCGCATTTGCACTTGGCCACAGGCGCGTGCATGCGAGCCGGGTCGGAGGTCTTCAGGCAGCCGCTATCCACCATGAGTAACAACGGCGGCATGCGCGCTGCGCCGCGCGCTTCCGGCATCGCCGCGGGGGCCTATGTGTACAAGGCGTCAGCAGTTCCGAAGCCACATCGGCAGCCCGTGCAGCAGCCACAGCCCCAGGCGACGGCGGACACAGCCACCTTCCTCTCGTTCGTTCGCATGCTCGCGTCCAAGCCCGAGGAAGAGCAGCGCATGCTCATGCAGGTGGCGATGCAGGAGGCCGCCGCTGGGCCCCCGCCGCCGCCCGGGCACAGCCCCTCGGTAGCGCCGGGCGGAATCCGCCGATCGTCGTCAGCGGCCGAGCTGCGGCGGAGCCCGCTGCGGCGCTCCGTATCCATGGACGGCTCCGACTTTGGCAGCCGTGGTGCGAGCAGCGGCAACGGCCTCATCATGGGCGGCCAATCGGCGGGCGGCGCGGGCAGCATGGCCGGCAACATCATGATCGGCGGGCCGGGCGCCGACAACCGTCCGCGCTCGGCGGACGCGGCGACGTGCGGCGGCAGCGGCGGCAGCAGCATGCAGGGGCAGGCCCTTGCGGCCGCGTGGGGCGCCTCGGCGCTCAGCGTCGCGGGCGCCGTCGCGGGCGCACAACGCGCCAACCCCTTGCGCCAGCGGCAGCAGCAAGTGCTGCAGCAGCGCGCGGCCGCACAGCTTCAGCAGCAGTTCGTGCGGCGCGCAGCAGCGGCGACGCTGCAGGCGCACTGGCGCGGCTGGCAGCATCGGCGACTCGCGCGCTACCTGCGTGCCCGTCGCAAGCGTGCAATGCGTCTCGACTGGCTGTGGCACCTCGAGTATGTCACCAACCTGCTGCAGTGGCACGAAGCGGCTCACACAGTACAGGCCGCCTTTCGCGCGAAGCGCGACATCGCACGCCAGCGCGCGGTGTCTCCGCCGTCGCTCGCGCAGCATGCGGCGCGCGGGCAGGCCGTCGCACCGCTCGCTGCCGCCGCCGCGTCGGGGCCGCGCGGCAAAGCCATGGCAGGGGCGGCCAAGGCGGGGGCGGCCAAGGCGGGGGCGGCCACAAGCGCTGCGACGAGCGCGGCTGAGGCCGGCCCGGCCGGTGATAATTCGACAAGCTCACAGCCCGCCACGTCGACGATCACCGCGCCCCCGGCGACGGCGGAGACGGCGACAGGCTCCGGCGCCGAGTCGAGCGCGGACTCGGTGGGGAAGGGTACGGGGGGCAGCGGCAAGGGCCTGGGTGTGAATGCGAATGGAGCGCGGCTCACGGTGCGTCCCGCTCGCCCTGACCTGCCCATCCCCCTGCCCATCCCCCTCCCAATGCACATCCCAACCTGCATCCTCTCCGGTCCCCATGTGCTCACGATGGCACGACCGCGTCGCCCGTCATTGGTCCCCCGCACGCAACACGAGCCAGCGCTTCCCCTGTACTCCCCCCCCCTTCCCCCTCCCCCGACTCGCATGCCCTAATTTGGCCCTTGGCCCCTCGCCTGCCCTAATTTGGCAGGTGCATTGGAGAGGAGAGCTGTCCGAAGTGCGCACGTACTCGGTGCCCGCCCTGATGGGAGGCGGGCCGGGCGCGCCTTGGGGCGCAGCGAGGTAAGGCGGTCGCAAGGGAGGGCGGAGCGCCCATCGGCATGCAAGTGGCATCGGCATGCAATCGGCATGGCCTTTGAGAAGCGAGGGTGTTCCGGCGCCATGCGTCCGCGCACGGTCGCGTGACCCATAGAGAGGGAAAGCTTGCGGCGGAGGTACATCGGAGGCGCCCAGCCTCGACGGCCGTGAACGGTGAGCCGCTCGCGACTGCATGTGAAGCTGTACGTTGAGCAGCGGACCGAGGATGCATGATGCTTGGAGAACCGCTCCGGACCGTGCGCCCGGCTTTTCGGGTTCGCTCATTCAGGGAATAACAGGGTATTTGAGACAGGTTGGGCATTTGTCTGTCTATAGTGTGGCGCGCATCATTCTCCGCAGACTCCGGAGTGCGCGTGTCGACGCCGCCGTTCGAACCCATCGCATGTGACCCGCGAAGCCGAACAGCCTACGCGCACAATGCAATCCACGATCTTACAGCTTTCGCCTTGATGCCTTGCCCCCTATTAAGCCCCTATGCTCATCCCTTTCCGCTTCCGCCTTTGCGCTTTGGTCCCGGCTGCTGGTGTGCCTGTGCGGTGCGAGGACGCATCCGCCGTCTTCTTCGACGCACGCATGCGAAGTGCTCAAAACAGCGCTTACAACTTTGGCGCATGGCCGAGGTATGGGAAAAGCGCGAGCGCGAGGCTGCTCCGACGACGAGCACGAGCACTCGGCCTGACGGCAGCTTGCGGGAGCCTGTGCGTGTTCGAGAGGGCTACGTGCCACCAGACGAGCAGCCTCGTTATGAAATCCCGCGACCGCTGCGTTCGATCGGTGTCGTCCTCAAGTTTGATGCCAAGCTCGGCTGGGGTTTCATACGGCCGGACGACTGCAGCGCCAAGGTCTTTGTGCATCATACAGGGCTCCAGCTGGGTGCAGGTGACCGTCTCGAGCCAGGCGACGTGGTCAGCTTTGAGCGGCAGCCGGGTTTTGATGGTGATCTGCACATGAGGGCGGTGAATGTGTTACGTTCCGAAGCACGTCCAGCATCAGGGCAGTTGAGAAAGCCAGCATCGGCGCTTGTTCCACGGGCGGTAGCAGCTCGCTCGAAGCGTGCGGTGGCTGATGGCGTGTGCGCGGCATCGGCGCCAGCACCGAAGCGTACTCGACCACCGCCCGATGCTTGTGTGTTGGGTGTCGGATATCCATAGACATAGCGTAATACTGTTAGGCTAAAGGAGTTATGTTACATGTTTCCTAGGTGCACCGCAGGGCAGGAGTAGCCGCCAAGCCGGTGTTGACGAGATTCAACTGAAGACGTGAGAGTGCAGTCTGCAGAGAGTCAACAGCGTAAAGAGCAATTGCGAATTGGTAAAGACGAAACGATAACCAAGTCCAAGAAGTAGAGAAGACGCAGTCGCAGAAAGTCGCAGATTCCCTAACGCCCCAAGACGGCAGATGAACAGAGAAGGCTTCGGCCCCTTCACTTTAATTGCGCCTTGCGGTGCACTACACGCTCTGTATGCCTGGGTGCCCAGTTCGACGTACTGGTATACTCCACTTGACCCGAAACGGCGCATCGTCTGTACCTTGTGCCCCGTGTGTCCCGTGTGTCCCCAAGTGTTTTTGAGCCGGTGGTAGCGGCTCGTGCGGTGTTTTTCACCGGTATGCGCGCGCCACGACGATTTTTTGGAGCGCTTCGTTTGGCGCGACCAGGAAACGACTCTTCCGTCCAATCCTCGCTGCATTCCAGCTCCACATGCCCATCTCCATGTCTTCGACACCGCGGCGCAGCGCTGCTCCGGCGGCTGCGCCGCTCAGCCACCGCGCCTCCACTCCGGCCTCTGCGCCCGCCAAGAGCAGCGCGAGCCCGAGCACCCCGAGCCTTCTGAAAGGGAGGTTCTTTGGTAAGCCGTCGGCGCCTGTGGCGTTCGGCACGTTTGAGGTCGGCCGCTCGTCGATGCCCAATAACGTGATGCCGACGGCCGCCTTCCGCGACTCGATGCGTCGCGATATCATATTCGCGGACATGGCCGGATGCGCAAGGGTTGAGTCGGGCGATCCGGGTGCGTACGATCCGTTCACGGGTGCCGACCTGTCGCACCGCGTCTCTTTCTCGCATAACAAGATGCACCGGCCGTTTGGCAGCCTGTCTTCGCGAGAATTACAGCTCCTTTCACCCGGCGTGGGTGTGCCCGGTCCGGGCTCTTACCGTGTCGGCGAAGCAAAGATGGCTCTCATCGCCGAGATTAATGACAACCGCTCCGCCTTCAAGTCGGGTTCGGCGCAGCGGCCGCCCCCCGCCATTACTTCAACACCCGGCCCCAACTTTTACTCGCCGGATCTCAGGTCGATCGAACCGAACCTGCGGGACTCGGGAGCCACCATGCGAAGTGTAGGTGACCGCTTCCGGCGCATGGACCACCCGGACAGCACGATATCTCAGAGCATGACCGACGCATCCATCGGGCCGGGCTCATACAACTCGCACGAGCACGGCAGCATCGCGCTCCTCACGAAGCGCTCCCTCGCGCGCTCGTCCAAGCTGCGCCCTGCATTTGGCACCGTCTGTGCGCAGCGCGCTCTGCCATACTCAGTGAGAGATAACATTCCCGGCCCAGGCTCCTACCAGCCCGAAATCTGGACTGGTGCACCGCTCAAAGGTTCGCAGTCGGCGCGGTCGCAGTCGGCGCCGCGCAGCTCGAGAAGGAAGAGCTCGGAGGTCCAGGCTTAGGTGAGGTGAGAGCACTGTAAGTAAGTAAGTAAGTAAGTACATGTGATTCACCCCAACAGGCGGCGTACAGCCGTATGCCCGGATTGCCGTACACGCAACACGGTCGGAAGGCGAGGGGGGTACCCAGGCATACTATATAGCATGTACGGTGTTCAGCAGTCGAGTCGGTTGGAGCTGATGAAATTTATCAGTCAACGCTCGCCCACGGCTCAAAAGCAGGGTCATCCGCTGTGAGGCAGGGGCGCGCGGTCGCGCACGCCGCCGAGAGTGCCACTTGAGTGTCTTAACGTGACTGTCCGCCTTCTGACCCCTAATAACACGCGCGAGAGCACTGTCCCCTAATCAACACGCGCGGGTCAATCGTGCTGGAGACGGGATCGATTCGTGTATCGTGAGATTTTGTGTGGAGTGTGGCGTTATCAACTCATCTTGGGACGGACCGAAGGCCACACGTACGTGGCCCAAGGCGGCGCACTTAGTGGACGCGGGAGCGCGCGACCGCGAGGACGTAGCAATGCACCTCCGAGCGGCCCTACTCCCGTACCTCACCCCGTCCCTCACCCTTCTCCCACCGGAACCGAAGAAGTTGCATCATGTTCACGGTGAAGAACAGGCTTCAGTCCCATCCGAAGGCATGCTTTTTTGGTTCGCCTGTACCATCCTGCCTTCACTGGCCACTACCACGGCGTGCACGCGGACGGAACGCGCATGGCTGCAGCACTGCGCGGTGGCCGACGACTGCACCTCCGAGGCTTCCTTCTGTAGCTGCTGCGGTGCGTACCCAAATACCGAGTACGCAGATGCTTGCGAGGTGATCTGCGGCATGAGAGTGGTGCACGCTCGCAGCAGGTCCGCCGCAGCGGCACACAGCTCGTGGGACTTTGAAGATTTTGGTGACAGATCGTCGACCTCCGTTCGCGAGCGAGGGCCCACGTTCGAGCAACCAGCGCTGTCGCTCATCGGCGATGCGGCCGTCGTTCTTGGCGACTGCTACAACTTGGACGTGCGCGCCCGTGCGACTGCTGACACGCACGCCGAAATTGTCGCGGGCGAAGACGGTCAGGAGGCATGCCTCATACCGCCCGTGACGCCACGCCTCTTCTCGACGGACGCGCACCTCGCCCTCAACCTGAGCGTCTGCCCGTCGCGGGTGGCACCATTCCACGTGCACGACCCGCAGCCTGCCGCGCTCGCCGCCATGCTATGCTTCGACGAGTGCCGTGTGCGCAACACGACGCAGCGAACCGCCCCACCACCCGTGGTGGACTACGACGCGTTGCGCATCGCCAACTGCACGCGGCAGTGCTTTGTTTCGTGCGTAGTACCAGCTGCCGCCCAGTGCGCCGCCGACTGCGGTGCGGCTAACTACACCTGCTTCGCCACGTGCCATCGCGAGGCGACCACGTGCTCGGTGCCGATGGGCCAGCGTGATGTGCGCTACTTTCGCGCCGACCCTAACGCGCCGGTGTGCACGGACGAGCATGACCGGTATCGGCAGTGCGTCATTGAGTGCAATGGGCAGTGCCACGAGGAGCTCGCAAGGAGTCAGCGGACGGTTCACGATGACGTCAGAGACTGGTACCACCAGACATGCTCGGCGCCACTCGGTCGGAGTGCCGTGCTCGCGCCGAGCTGCGTGCTCGACTGCGAGACCCGCTGCCAGAGCTTCTGTAACCAGACCGTGACCGCTATCCTCGGGCCTGAGCTCGGCCTCGGCCTTCACCTGCGCAACTGCACGCGCAACTGCAGCGCGAACTGCGACGGGGAGTGCTTTGTCGAGGACGCGTATGACGGATACGAGGTGGGCTGCCGGCCGTCGCCAGTGTTCAACTGCACTGAGGGGTGCTACACCACCCAATGCCCAGCGCAGCCCACCTTTTGCTCTGTGTACGATACGCTCGGGGCCCTGAGGGCGGTGGACCTGAACTGCACCTTCCTCACGACGAAGAACGTCACCTTCGAAGATACTTGGTCGAACATGTCCGTGTCGATTGGCGCTCAGCTGGCTGACCCGTCCTCGGCGTTGTCCCAGTACATCGGGCTGGACGGCAATACGCACATCTGTTACAACGAGTGCACCGACACCACGACGGGCACCGAGCTCTTCTTTCACGCCGCCCGTGCAAGCCTGACCGCCGCCGCTGCCTCCATCGAGATCGGCCGAAACTGCACGACGCGCTGCTACGAGCGCACGTGCCTCGACAGCTGTACATTCGAATGCACTCTCGAGGCGGCGCGTCGACTGCTGCCGCCGTGTGTGCGTGGACCCAATTGCATCTCGCCCACGAACTGCTCTCTCGCCGAGTCGAGCAACTGCTCGGCTTTTAGGGCATTCGAACCGGTACTGATCAACATCACGGCGGTCACTATGAATGTGACGGTCTGGGTGCCGCCGTGGACGCAGGACGTGTGTGAGGATCGAGTGGGCCAGAGCGTCGATAGCTTCCGCGCGTGCTACCAGCGCTGCCCCATTCACTGCGCGAGCGCTTGCCCGTTGCCTGTGAACCACACGACGCGGCTGCGGAACGGGTCGCTGTACAACGACACCTCGGGCGCATGCCTTGCCCAGTGCCACTACGAGTGCGCGCATAACTGCTCGCTCAGCATGATCGACGACGTGACGAGCACGTGGTGTGTGCCTCCGCTCGAGCCGATCACACGGTGCGTGCCTCCGGTCAATTGCACCGACGATTGCTACGACGAGTGCCTCGACCCCACGCTCCTGCTTGCAACGGATCCCCAGTGCGAGGAGTTCCGGTACGGCTTCCGGCCGGACGGCTCGAATCACACGGTCATCTCGATCCCATATGCATACAATGTCTCCTCGCCGGCCGCGTGCGCGCGTAACGAGACGCCTTGCTCGGACGCGAACATCTTCTACAACATGACGACGTTCGCGCGTGACGTGCTCGTGTCCAAGGGGTGTGTGCAACGGTGCGCCGCTCGCTGCGTGGCGCGATGCTTCGACCGTTACTGCGTCACGCGCCTCGAGGAACCTGTGAATGAGACGGCCATCTGTTTGCCGCGTTGCCTGGATCGCTTCTTCGAGGCATCGGAGGACGACGACGCGTCAGTCGACGGGGGCGCGGCCAACGCCACCACGCCCAACGTGACCGCCTGTCAGTTGAGCTGTCACGCGGAATGCATCGTCGGCCGTTCGTCCAATTGCTCGGCGCTGTGCGAGTCGTACTTTGACCCGACGCTCTGGGGCTTGTGTCTCGGTAACTGCTACGCTAACGCGAGCGTCAGTTGCCACCGCGACTGCGTGTACGGGTGCACCTCCAATCACACGCTCGCCTATGGCTTCGCAGCGCCCTACAATGCCTCGGGCGACTACTTCACTGCGGCGGCGTTGGTGCAGATTGCGCATGAAGATGCGCTCGTGCACGCGGCAAGCTGGAGCAATGCCGCCGCGAGTTGCTACAACAACTGCACGAGCCTTTGTGCGATTCGTTGTTTCGAGGAAGTCGTGTCCTCAGGGTTGTGTGCCCAGGAGGTGACGAATCTGACCAGCGCTCGTGCGGCCCGGGGCATGGCGCCGCTGCACCCTCAGGTGGTCGCCGAGGCGTCGAACAACTGCACGCTGCGCCGCTCGGCGACGTGCCTCGACGGCTGTCAGCACGAGTGCCACCAACGCTGCACCAACCTGACCGATCCGATCCGTTACGACCTGATTCAAGCTGCTGAGTACGCCGAGCTTTACGCGACGTACGTGGAGCACTGCGAGAGCCGCTGCCGCATCCAGATCTACGGGCCCAACACGACCGATGACTCCTGCCTCGCGTTCACCAACGTGACGACCTATCGGCAGGAATGCCTCTTCAACTGCACAGACAGGGTGCGCCGAGGTATCTGCGCCAACCCGAACATCACTGTGGACGTGGGCATCCACTGCAACGCCACCGAACGATGCGGTGACCTCCACGTGCTGGTACAGCAGGCAGCGGCGACACCGAATGCCTCCGCCAGCATTGCCGCTCCTTATCATCAATGCATGCAGAGCTGCTCGGGCAATTTCACGCTTGATCCGCAGTACGTTTGCGACGGCGGCGTGTCACGTTTGATGGCGATCGACGCTGCGAGTGCGTACCAATTGCAGGCCGTCGGCGGGCTTGGCCAGCAGGGCACTACACCTGCCGAGCAGCTCGAGATGGATCGACTGTGGGCGGCGGTCCCCATGGGCGAGATGTGCACCTTCGTCGACCTCGAATGCGTGGTCAACCACACGCTCCACTGCGCCTCGGAGTGCGCCAACCAGGTCGCATTCTACTATGAGCTGTGTGTGGCGCGCTTCTTGCGCCGCAACGCCACGTTCGATTACAACATCTCGTCATGCTACCACCCCGACGGCTGGCGTGTGGGGACAGAGAGGTGGCGCTACTACGCGGCGCTCAATGCAAGCCGGCCCGAGGCGCAGCCGAGCTACTGGTTGGCACCCAATATGGGTCCGCCTGTGTGGACGTACAACGACGTGCCCAACGCGACGGTGCTCAACTGCTCGTGTCACTTTCTCAATGAGACGTTTGATCCGAACTTTGTGGCCGCGCTCCTCGAGTGGCGCATGCGTCCGTATCAAAACCACTACATCTCCACGTGCCTCTGCCTCTTCAACACAAGCGCTGGCGAGCCGCAGCACTGCATCCATGATCCCTCAGAGTTCGTCAACGTGCCGAGCATCTTTGACTGGGTCTTTGGCAAGGGGAGCGGCGGCTACGATGAGGACGTTGACCACGTGGCCACGCAGGCAGATGAGCTCGTGACCTGTGGCTCGCCGTGTGTGTCGCATTGCTCCGCGCACTGCGGCGTCTACTTTGTTGAGCATGTGACGCCGTCGACCAACGGCGGCTCGGCGTTCTTGCCGCGATTCAATGAGACATTTCGCTTCTCGGACTATCCCGCCTCGCTCACGAACTGGGTGGTGAGCAACGGCCAGGGCGGCAGCATGGTCACCCCGGGCCATTGGCGATCACCGCCTGGGTGCTTCCAGCCGTGCATGGCCACTTGTGCCGTGGCCAACTGCACCGATGGCTGCGGTGCCGGGTGCGCGCCGGGGCCCGAACCGGAGTACGATAACTCGACTGCGCTCGACTTTGGGTGTGAATGGAACTCGACAGTGGACGAAGGCCGGCCCCTTTGCTACCAGTTCTGCGGCTGCTACGAGCAGTGTGCCTCGCGATGCGTCGCCGAGCTGCCCAGAATGAACACGAGCACCCTGATGCTCGAGCGCTTCCCAGTTTGCATCGACAACTGCTCGAGCACGTGCGAGGATGAGCATCACGCACGGTGCGTCAACATCTCCGCCATGCTTGCCGCCTCGCGCATCCCGCCGTACGTCAACCAGACGCAGGTGTGCCTCAACAGCATCTTCCCCACATGCTCGTTGCACTGCCTCGGGATCTCGATACGCAACGTGACGAATACCAGCGGCGCGCTCTTCGTGCCGTCGAAGCTCCCCCGTGAGCTCCTCTCGCTCAACCTCAGTGCGGGCTTGGGCCATCTCCGAGGAGTGCGTGGGCCTCCAGAGGGGTACACGTTTGGCGAGGAGGCGTACGAAGGGTACACCTGCCGGATCGACCCGTGCGATGACCTCTGATCACACCTCCTCTGATCCTCTGATGATGCCTAATTGCCTTCTTCATTAGGTACGCCTGTCGGATCGAGCCGTGCGATGAGGTGCTAGTCACAACGTCCTTCACGCTCCTCGGCGTGACGACGACGACCTCCACAGCCGTCCTCAGGACTCCTAGTGGATTGCCATGTAATCAGACGTCGCTTCAGCTTGGCGAACGAGTCCTGACCGACCCATCCTCGGGCAACACGTCGATCGTGCCAATCCTGATCAACGTCTCGACCGCTACGCTCGAGGGCTGCCACGAGAACCGTTCGTCGGCTTGCCTCTCCACGTGCAACGACTTCGGCTACAAGGTCTGCTTCCCCGACGTCGACCCGTTTGACCTGTGCGTGCAGAGCTGCATCGCCAACCTCACGTACTTCGAGACGTACGAGTTCGACCACACGCTCTCTGTGTGTAAGAAGAAGCTGCGGCTCACGCCCTCGCAGCCGAGCCGACGCGGCGCCGCGTGGTATCGACGCAAGCAGCATGTGCGAGAGGGCTTCCGCACGAGCTTCGCATTCCGACTTGAACACCCGAGCCGCCGCTGCCCCGACGTGGCGCATCCTTCTTTCGAAGAGCAGCCCGAGGGCCTCCGCAATCTCCTCTGTTCGGGGCGCGGGGGCGACGGCTTCGCGTTTGTGATCCAAGACGCGGGCGCCACGTCCTTTGATCCGCATTGCGCGTACGCGGCCGTAGACCAGTGCAACGGATTGGCGGCGGCGCAGTGCACGGAGCAGTGCCGTAGCCAATGTCCAAATCGGGTCGCAGCGGAGCACACCAGTTGTGCAGCAGCGTGCCTCAAAGGGGACTCGTACACCATGCCACCGGTCGCTGCCCTCGGCTCGGCCGTCGAGCGCGCGGCGTACGCGGCGGCCGCCGCCGCGGCGGCTGGCGCGTGTAGCGCATCTGTCGTGCAGTGCGTCGCCAGCGCATGCGGCGGGCGCGAGGTCGAATTCTTCTCGGGTGCTGCCATGCAGCCCGGTGGTTGCTTGCGCGACTGCCTGGACGCGGGATCACGCACGTTCTGTGAGGCTCGCTGCCCTCTGGTGGATGAGGACGTGGACGACGATTGCGTGAGCGCTTGTGCCAACGAGCGTCTCGCCGACTCCACTGAGTGCTTCCGAGGATGCAATTCGAGCTGTGCAAGCCAGGGGTTACTCGAGCAAGCAATGTGCGCGGAGGACTGCTTGGGTGGCGCCGCGCTGCTGGCGAGCGGCGAACCAGTCGGCCGCTGCCGTGCCAAGGTTCAAGCCTTCCCGACCCACGAAACCGCAACCTGCCTCACCTCTTGCTCTCACACGGACCACGAATGCCTGCGTGCATGCCTCGAAACGCCCGAGGGGCTACTTCCCAACTGCGTGGGCGCATGCCCGCAGAACAATACGCGCTGCGTCCTCGAGTGCATGCGTGGGTTCGGGCAGCGTGGTAGTGAGTGCGTCAGCCCGCGAGTGCTCGAGTGCAACTACACGAGCTCGGCACTTGGCGACGGCGCTGCAGGCATCGGCTACGCCAACCTGCGTAACACGCTCGCGATCAAGTTTGACACGTGGTACAATGCAGAGCGCTCGGACCCGTGGGTAAGCCACGTGGCCGTACACTCTGGGGGAGAAGACTATGGTGCGCCGTCGGACACGAGCGCCGCACTCGCGATCACCTCTGACTTCCCCGACATTGCGGACCAGAAGTACCACGAGGTGATCATCGAGTACGTACCGCGCTTTGAGACGGACGGGAATCTCGCAGGGATGAGCATCACGCCGGGCATCGCTGCGCGCCTGACGACGGCTCAGCGCGGCAATATGCTCTACGTCGGCACCCTGAAGGTGACCCTCGATGACGCCGTCATCCTTCGCGTGCCGCTCAACCTCGAGACTCTTCTACGTCTGGACCAAGGGCGCGCGTACGTTGGTTTCACGGGCGCCACAGGCTCCGCGTACCAGGAGCATTCGATCCATGCGTGGCGATTCCAAGAGAGCGTTTCTGGCACCCTCGCCCACCCGGCCAACGAGCACTGCCGCCATCGTGTACCCTCGCTATGGCACGGGAACGCCTACGATGGCGCGCCCGTGCTGCCCGCGAACGCGGCGCTCGCGTGCACGCCGGACGTAATGGATGTGACAACCCCACTCGGAGCGATGCACTCGCTCCGATGCACTGAGGACGCGAGTGGCCACGTGTATTGCCTCGACCCGAACACGCCCAACAGCGCACCCATCATCTACGAGCCCATGCCCGACATCTCGGTACTCGTGGGCGAGCCTGTGAACATCACGCTGCACGACGGCTTCCGCGACCGCCAGAGTGACGGGCGGTACACATCAAATCTGCTCCGTTACTCACTTATCTTCACGCCACACAATGAGGAGCCCCAGGATGGCATCGCTTGGGTACACTTCAACTCGTCGACGCGCCAGCTGCGCGGCATCCCAACGCATCCGGGCACTTGGCGAGTCAACATGACCGCTATCGATCCAGGCTTCCCTGACGCAGGCAGACCCACGACGTGGACAGACCCGCGCATGGCACCGATGAATACAACAGACGAGTTCCTCTTGCAGGTGCGCGTGCGACCGATCGACCCACTGGCGGCGGACTTCTGGGCGCCGACAGTGGAGCAACCCACTCCCACAGAAGCGGTACCGAGAGTGTCTGCGTCGATAGCGCCGTACTAGGATAGTCTGTAGACTGTAGACTGTAGTCTGTACACAACGGAGATAAGTCTAAAAACTAATGCTAAGTTACTTTATGAGCGCAACCGCCTTGCGCCATGTGGAGAACCATACCGTACATACGACAGTTCAGCTCAGCTGAACCGCGTTCGACTTGGCTCTTGGGGAGCAGGGCGGCGGGCTCCACCTCTAGCGGAGGGCCGCCGTGCCAAGACTCTCTAGACTCGCTGGTGCTCCTGGCCCTGCGGCAGAGCCCAGGGCTGATTCTCCTGTTTAGTGGCCTCATCCGAGCTTGCCACCGTCGACTGCGGCTCATCCGGCATCCCAGCCTTCTTGCGGCGCGACGTCTCCGGAGCATCCTTGCGAGGCGTTGCCAATGGTGCGTCAGGGTCGCGGCCCTTGAGTTCAGACAGCTTGAGGTCCGCTACGGGAAGTGTCAGCTTTACCACTGGCCCTGCGGCAGCGGACTCCGCGGCAAATGAGGGGGCGGCTGCCGCGGCAGAAGGCTTGGAACCGAACCCAAACATTCGACTGAGGCTGCCACGGGGCGAGGTTTCCGAGGCGGAAACGGGTGCGGGCGCGGGCATTTGCACGGGCGGCGGTGGCGGCGGCGGTGGCACAGCGGCAGCAGCGGCAGCAGCTGCCTCCTTCTTGTCCTTCGCTCCGCGCGCCGTGAGCGCGGCGACTCCCGTCGATGCCAACGCAGGCTTCGCGACCTCGCGCTCGCGCGCAGTGAAATCGCGCGCAGAGCGCTGAGGCTCAGCCGCATCGCCCGTCGCTGCAATATCAAGCTTCGGCATCTCGATCTTCAATCCGCTCGTTGCTGGAGGATTCGTCTCGACGGCCGCTGGCTGCGAGTCCAGGTCCTGCACAATAGTACCGTCAGGCTTCGGTGCTGCTGCAGCCCCTGCTGCTGCTGTGGGAGCAAGCGCCGCAGTCGACGATGGCTCGTCCGGCATCCCAGCCTTCTTGCGGCGCGACGTCTCCGGAGCATCCTTGCGAGGCGTTGCCATCGGCGCGTCAGGGTCGCGGCCCTTGAGCTCAGACAGCTTGTTGAGGCTCAATGCCGGCGGCGCCGCGCTCTCCCCCGCGGCAGCAGCTGCCTCCTTCTTGTCCTTCGCTCCGCGCGCCGTGAGCGCGGCGACTCCCGTCGATGCCAACGCAGGCTTCGCGACCTCGCGCTCGCGCGCAGTGAAATCGCGCGCAGAGCGCTGAGGCTCAGCCGCATCGCCCGTCGCTGCAATATCAAGCTTCGGCATCTCGATCTTCAATCCGCTCGGTGCTGCAGGATTCGCTGCTCTTTCGGCGGTGAAGCCACCGTCAGTCTGTGTGTTGGGTTCCTGCACTGCCCGCGCGCTTGAAGGGTCGTCTTGAACACTTTCCTCCCAGTCGCCAAGATATGGCGCGGGTTTGTCCTCGCCTCTGGCGTCTGCGTGCTTCGGTTCGGTATGTCCCTGGCGCTGCCCGTCGCTTGTCTTCTTCTCCTCTTCCGTACCAGGCACCGGGACACTCGCCTCCTGTCCAGGCCTGACGTCCCGGGCTGAGTGCAGGCTCGACGACTTCTGGCGCATTTTCTCGCGCGCCTTGCGTTGAGCCTCACGAACCTCCTGCGCGGACTCTATTTGCTCTTGCGGCTTCGGCTGCTCCTCCTTCTTTTCCTGCGCACTGACTGTCCTCTCAAGGTCGTCCATGGGTACGTCGTCTGTGGGTGCCGCCACCGGCGGCCGCTCGTTCTCCTCTAGATCACCTAGGTACGGCTCGGCGGTCGGGATCGCTGCGGCATGCTCCTCGGCGTCCTCGGGCGCCTCACAAGAATTCGTTGCACGCTGCTGGTCCTCGCCGGCATCGTCTGCTTCCTCGTCGCCGTCTTTCTCAGTCTTGGCTTGCTGCTGGTTGCCGATGATGCCGACCACCCCTCCCAACCAGCCCTGCCCAGCCTTGGCCGACTCCTGCTGAATGCCAACCAAACCACCCAACCAGCCCTGCCCAGCCTTGGCCGCGCCTTCCTGGATGCCGGCCAAACCTCCCAAGAAGCCCTGCCCAGCACTTGCTGCCTCCTGCTGCATCCTGGCCAACTGCTGCAACCAGCCCTGCTGTTCGATCGCCTCTTCCTCCTCCTCTTCCTCGATCAGGGCCGACTCCTCCGCCGCCAACGCGGCCTCCTCCTCCTCCTCCTCCTGCTCTTCCTCCTCGTCGTCGTGTTCGTTTGTGCCATCGGCTAGGTCATCGTCCTCTTCAAGGTCGCCCAAGTATACGTTGTCTCGGGCCACGCTCGCCGCTGGCGCCTTCGTCTCCTCCGTGGCGGCAGCGTGCAGCCACTCCGCGAGCTGAGGGTCGCCTGCCTCCTCGCCCGCCTTCTCGAGGGCAACCGATATGTCCAATCCCGCCTCGAATCCCACCTCCTCGCCAACCTTGGCCGACCCAGCCTCCTCGTTCTTCTTCCCCTTTTGCTCGGGCACCCCGCCGCTCGCCTCTCGCCCTGGCCTCGCCTCTCGGGCCGCCTGCACTGTAGACTTCTGCCGCATCTTCTCGCGCGCCTTGCGTTGCGCCTTCTGCACGAGTGTCTCCTCCTCCTCTTCCGCTTCCACCATCGATTCCATCAACGCGAGCGTGGCCTCTTCGCGCGCAATCTCCGCCTCTTCTCGCGCAAACTCCGCCCTCTCCCGCTCCTCCGCCGCTTGCGCCGCCGCCGCCGCCGCCGCCGCCGCCGCCGAGGCGGCGGCTGCCGCTGCCGTGGTGACCCAGCTTGAGGCGGCGCTGTTGGCTGCCTTCTCGACCTCCTTCACCGCCGCCGCAGCAGCGCGCTCCGCGGCGGCAGTGGCCTTCTCGAGTGCACGAGCCTGCCGTTCGATCGCCTCCTCCTCGCGAAGAGCTGCCTCCTCCGCCGCGAGAGCAGCTTCCTCCGCCCGCAGCTCCGCGATCTCGGCCTCGAGATCCTCCGCCCAGCGCTCCTCATCCTGCTTGCTCTTGATGACCGGAAGTGGCCTCCGCGGAGTGGCGGCCGCTCGTGCCGATAAGCTGCCCGTGCCACGCGCGCTGCCCGGGGCCGTCCCTTGGCCGTTCGGTGCTCGAGCCGATGAGCTGCCCGAGCCTCGCTCACCACGCGGTGTAACGAGTGACGAAACCTTCGTGTGCTTCACCTCGTTCATCCAAAGTATTAGCCGAGGTACGTCGCAGAGCGTATTCTCAGTCGGCACGGCCGCAGGCTCACGGCGCAACAGCTCCCGCAGTCGCAGCCCCGCATCAACCGGCTCGGTGTCCTGCGGCGTGCTGAGGCTCAGGGGGCGAGGCTGCAGAGCCTTTGCTTCGAGCTCAGTGATCGTCTCAAGCTGCTTTGCTCTCTGCGTGTACAGCTCAGTGTAGTGCTGCAGCCGCTCCTTTGTCGGCACGAGCAACTCCGCGCCCGGGCTGGGCTTGGCCTCACGCCACTCGACGAGCTCAAATGCCATCGCGAGGTGCCTGCTCGCCTGTCGATACAGCGCGACAGCTTGGTACTCGGAGCCAGTCTGCTCTGCAAGGGCTGCATCCTTGGCGAGGCGCATGGCGCGTGAGACGGTCGTTGCGATCGGCGTGCCTGTATGTCCATATGCGAGCACCGTGCCAAGCGCTGGGGCGCCCACGGCGGCCGAGGCGGAGGCGGATGGACCCGAGCGGGACGCTCCGCCACGGGCAGGAGGCTGCCGGGCAGACGACTGGCCGCTGCCGCCGCCAGCTGGATGCAACCGGGCGGACAACTGGGGCATCCGAAACATGCCGCGCGGACTGACGAGCGAGACGGCCCACGATGGCCCTGCTTTGCCACTGCTCTGGCTGTTGGTGCTGCTGCGCGGACTAGTGCCTCTGCTGTTGGTGCTACTGGCAGTGCTGCTAGCAGTGCTGCTTGCGCTCGGGATCGCGAGCGTTGGTACAGCGGCCAATTTGCGTGCGTTGCTACTGGCAGAGCTGCTCGCGCTTGGGATGGCGAGCATTGGCACAGAGCGAGCAGGAGCTCGTAAGGGTTCAGCAGGCGCGATCGAGCGGGCAGGAGCTAACGGTAACCTCGTGAGCTGCGCATGCAACTCGTTTGCATTCGCCAACGTGATGATATCCCCGGTGTCGAGGTCCCTGATTTGGAGAGCTCGCGTATCGTTCGGCGCGCCATCCGAGTTGCGCTTCAGCGTGGCTTCGATGCCCTCGGCGTCCGTCCAAGCTGCATTGTGCACAAAGTCGTGGTCTTGCACTGGCTGCATGCGTGTGTTGCTCCGGGCGCCCTCGTCCCAATCGCCAAGATAGGGTTCGCGCTGCGTCTCGCCTCCTGCTTCATGGTTCCTGGCGAAGGGAGGCATCAAGACTTCGAAATTCCGCAATCTGAGGAATCGACCCAAGGTATTCAGTCAGTTGCCCCGGTCCTACAGCTACAACACGAGCAAGCGGGTGTACACCGGCGTCGCCATTTGAGCCCCCTGCTCTACTCATAAGTACAGACGAGTAACTCGAGGAAGACAGTCCGAACGACGGTCTAGGAGAGCAAGTCCGCGATCCTGATTCTACAGTCAATTGCAAAAGTCCTGACCCCCTGGTGGGGTGGGGTGGGGTGGGGTCGCGAAATCGTCGCGCGATGCTCTTCGACGACTCGCGCTGCAAGCGCGTCGCAGCGATCCGGTGGCTCGCTGTTTTCAAGCGCACTACTCTGAGGCTGACGGCCAGGGAGGTCACCGTGCACCTGCACGTCACAGCCTCAAGCCAGAAGCGTTGGTTATCAACCTTGGAGAAGACCGGCGACGTCTTCCCGCAGAAGAGAGGCACGTGCACAACTTGTGCCGCCAGCGTATACAGCACCTCGCTCTTATGCGCGACGAGGATTGAGCGTGCGCCTGGCTCAAAGAGATGATGTCCTTCTTCTCTACCGGCGAGATCTTGGCACTCGATGAGACGGCCAATGATCGCCTAGCCTAACGTAGCACGATCGACTGGGACCTGCGGTGTGGCACCAACAGTCCGCACTCACGATCGTCTCCCACCGCGGTTTCGAGGACTGGCGTTTCAATGACGGGTTTCGCCTCAGGTACGCGAGACGCGAGACGCGAGTCGTGCCACCTCTTGTGACTTCTCGTGCCGCTTCTCACGCCTCTGCTCGTCCTGCTCATCCGTGCAGGCGTCACCCGACGCGATGCTCCTCCACACCATACCGATGGCCAGCCCCTTGCCTCGCACTTCGAGGTCTTGATCATGGACAGTGCTAGCGTCCACAACGCAAGGATGAAGACTACGTCTTCCAACTCGGCACGCACATCAAGGTTCACTTGATCCCGCCGTACTGCTCCCACCTCTCGCCGCGACAATGGTGCGTTCGGGCTCGTGGCAGATTTCCTGAGGCAGAACGCGGCTGACTACGCAGAGCAGCATATCAGCGTTAGGCTGGACAAGGCGTTCCGGATCTACCGCACCGGCAGCAAGGCGGGCGCCCTCGCGGGACACAACAGCACAACACACATGTGTTTCCAAGTTCCATTCTTTTCCATTCGCGAACTGTTCTCGTACGAGTTAACGTAGTTTAAGGTTTATTCTCTGTAACCCACCCGAATCCTAGTCGTACTGCAGCGATTGTCCGGCGTAGAACGCACACTCTACACGTACGGAAGCCTGGAGATTATTATGCTTAGAGATCCTTTAACATGTGCGACCACACGACCCGGCGCGCGCGCGCTCGCGCGCTCGGATATAAAAAATATGCAGAAATATGCACTAACGTTACACCAACGGAAGAACAGTGTGATGCTCTCTGAGCCCGGTCGAGGTATCCCATGAGGCGACCCCGACATGTCGTGAGCCACTTATGCGACGCTTTCTGCACTGTGTTGGAGCCATTCAGTGTGTCCTGCGCCTCGTGTGCTGAGGGCACTGCACTGCAGCCATGCATCCAATTCTGCGATGGGCTGCATCCCCAATCGTTGAGCCCACTGCACCAAGGATATGACATCGTGGGCTTCCGTGCACCGCCTTGGCTCTTTCGGGAGCACATCGCCTTGGAGGAGCGTGCAGTTGAACGGGCCTGCACAATCGGCGAAGACGGAGATGCGCACGTCGGGCGTAGAGCTAGAGGGGACTGTCGCCGGCACCACGGGCACGTTGACGGGATCATAGAGCTCGAGGAAGTCGGGGAGCTCCAGTTTGATGCTCGCACGGTCGAGCTCCACGCCACGCCGCTTGATCGTGATGTACTTCCCCACCACCTGTTTCACCTCCTACTGCATCGTCTCTGGAGGGTCTGGCTGATCATCGGGGTGGGTGTAGCGATCGGCGACGTTGCCCAGGGTCACCAGGTGATGGGCGCCGGGCGGGAAGAGCTCCGCGCATCGAGCCTTGCCCGGGGCAGTCGACGCCATGAGAGCGTCGGGGCGCGAGAGGCGCAGAGCGCGATCGGCCACTTCGGCCGACCCCACCCCACCCCACCCCACCCAGGGGGTCAAGACTTCTGCAAACGATTGTACCAGGAAGGTGCAGCATGATCACCCTGTAGAACATGAATGAATTTCATGTGAACGGTTGCATGACAAAGACGTTACAGCAAACTCGCGTTCCGGAAAACGCTGTCCTGAAGCCAGCGCTGCCGGCAGCGAAGGCCGCGATGGTCCACGCTGCTCCCGAGCGGATCGTCTATCCGGCTGTGCGCGACCTACTGATGGCCGTGCCAACGGCCGGAGACAAACTCGACTTCAATTACTGGAGCCTCGAATCTGACGCACAGGACTGGGTCGCGCAGGGCAAACACTTTTCGCTGCACAAGCGCGACCGCGACTACGAGGGCATTCGCAAGCCAGCGTCGGCGACCGACTTCTACAACACCGACCAGAGCTCCAAGATGTCACTCTCCAACCGCGTCACGCACTCGCCGTTGCGTTATGTCAACATGCGCACCCAGTCGGCTGGGCGGACAGGACCCTACCTCGGCACCCTCATCAGCACGGGCGTTCGCGTCGGGCCGGGAGCGTACTCGCCGCACGCGAGCACGATGCCGCGCCAGGAACCGAACTTGTCCGTCTTTGCCTCAGGTTCGCTCGCTCGCGCGCCAGCCGGCAATCGCAACATGGGCGAGGCGTGCTACGCAACACTCGACGCAGACGAGCGCGCGCGGAAGCACGCGCACTTCCTGAAACAGAAGGGCGCGCCCATCCTGCAATCGATGCGCTGGGAGAGGCCGGTCGGGCCGGGCTCGAACCTTCCCGCCGCCAAAATCAACCCAGGACCTGGCGCGTACCGTACGCTGCACTCGTGGCCTTCGACCGGATACATGGGCACTGCTAGAGGCTACAACCACAATCTGGGATGATCGCTCGATGGAGCCACTGCCGCTCCGGGATAGGAGGTCCTCCGAAGGTTCGGAAGATAGTTGTTCACCCATCTGCGGTGTGCGTAGAGAAGATAGTTGTTCACCCATCTGGGCTGCAAGCGAGAGCGTCGTGAAGTGTGCTCGCAAGTCCGGTCCGAGGCTTAATCCGAGGCGCGAGGGTTGCATGCGGTTCCATGGAAGTTCTAGTCAACCTGGAAACGAAATGGGGGGGGGGCTACGCACTTTCAGAAGAGGCACCTGCGGGCCGCCGGCTACCAAAGCACCTAAAAAGCACCCCGCACCACTTCCACTACGACCTATCTAGTACGGACCACGCGTCTCGCGTGCGGTACACGCCTGGCTCCTGGGAAGGTATACACTGGAGTGCGTCGAGGGGACACACGCAGACTAAGGAGAGCCCGGCTCGAAAGGCGAAACGCTCATGATGGCGCTTCTCCACACGCACTCCTTCTTCATCTTCCTTTCGCACAGTGTCGAAGTGACAGGCGCGAACACGGACGCGGACTTCAAGGCACTTTGCAGTCTGCTAAGCCCTTCCCCGGGACGAAGACAGGATTGTGATGGCCGCCCCGACCCCATTCGAGGTGCAACAGGTGCGCGCCGCGTCCTGCCCATTCCACAACATGAGTGCCTTGCTACGCTGTCACGACGCTCTCCAATTGTGTCTTGCAGTACCTTGCCGAGAATGGCGATCTCGTCGAGGCAGCGCACGAGAAGATGTGCCTTGGGCGTTTGCACGAGTCGCTCCAGTACCAGCTACAGCTGCACCAGAACCTGATGTTCCTTGCAACGCACGCGGACGACGATCCTGCACTGGAGCGGCTCGTCTTCAATGGCACTCCGCAAAAGCAGCAGCAGCAGCAGGCAAGGCCTCAGGAGCGTCCGCAGCAGCCGCCTCAATGGCAGCAGCCTCAACAGCACCCGCAACAGCCGTTGCAGCCGCAGCCTCGGGCTGCAGAGGTACAGCAACGTGTGGCGAGCGGCAGTGCAGAATTCCATGGGCACGCGGTGGATCAGGCAGCACCCAGTACGGACGATCAATACCTTGACCACATGATTGCGGAGCGCAGGCGTCAAAGACAGCAAGGTCAGTGAACAGTGATGAATGGGCAGATGCATGGGCAGCATGGGGAAAAGTACGCTGAGCCACCCCAAAATTAGATCGGATCTACCCGGGCCCGGCACGCTCCACACGGGTGACGGGTCACGGGTCAGATAGCTCATAGCTCACCGCACATTCAAAATTACTCAGGAAATTACTATCCAATGAGCTCTTCATGTGAAAAACATAAACTAGCCCTTCGGCGCGAGCTTCTACGTCACAGAATGCACTGAGTTCAAAATCAGGTGTGGGGATAGAGTGTGTGAATCCAGAAAGAATACCTCCCCCTACCCCTGGGTCAAGCGGGTACCGCACTCAGTTTGAAATCAGGGTATGAGGATTGTGTGCGAATCCAGATCGTGATCCCGTCCCTCTACCGCCTTCCCCTCGCGGTACTTGCGTCGTCAGTGGAGTGCGGACTACAACACGCAACAAAAGAAACATGAACAGTTCCTCTCTGAGCTCTCCATACTCCAAGGTCGAACCCCGTGGCGTCTAGCGTTGCTCGGATATATGCCACTTCTTTGACCCAAAGGGGTCGGGGAAGGACCATTCTTTCTGGATTCACACACTATCCCCACCACCTGATTTTGAACTCAGCGTTCAGGCCGTAAAGCGTAAACCGAAGCGGCATCGTAGGCAGCGCCGCCGCCGCCGGCAGCGAGCTAGCTATGATGGCGCGTCGGCGCTTCCACAGCCAACCCTTGCTGCGGCACTGTTTGAGGGCGTGCAAGAACTCGTTGCGTCCCACGCCAACCAGGCGCCCGCAGTCGGCCGTATAGACTCGCGCGGCATGTTGGTGTAGCAAGATGTATACCCTTCTTCAACCTCCCAGCGGGCAAGCAGCGTACAACCTTCATCTGAGGGTCATGGAACCGGGCGAGGTCAGCGTGCATCAAAGCGGTGAGCATCGTCTCCGGATGGAAGACCACGCCCGATGCGTACAGCGACGGGATCTTCCACCACCAGCTGTCATACCGTGCTGCTGCGGGCTCAGAGAGGAAGGCTTCAACGTCCGTCATCTGGTGGAACCACTGCAGCCGTTCATCAACGGTGGGAGTGAGAAACCAGGGCAGGTACTTAGGGGCCGGTGTTTGTGAAGCAGATGGCGGCGGCAGCGTGGCGGCGCGGTGCGATGGCGGCGGCAGCGTGGCGGGGCGGTGCCTGGCTACGAGCGTGCGCAGCAGCGGCCAGGACACGTTGACCACATAAAAGTCCGTGCGCGTCCTCCAGACGAGGTCATATCTCATGCGTGAACGATTGCGCAGCTGGCCCACTATGGCGAGCTTGAAGCACATCGAGAGCATGTGATCGACGCTCGTCTCAGGGTTGTGATTCGAGTACGGGTAGTGTGGGTGGTCGGCCCGATACTCGGGCTTGAGGCGTTCCGTTCGATTGGGGCTCGCAAGTTGATTCTTCAGCAGGATCCCAGCCGCACTTGGCCACCAGTGGCACTGAATAGCTGCGCATGGTTCCACGGCTCGAACACCGGAGACGAGCGCATCGACAATCCTCACAGAGTGCTCATCGCTCTCCCCATCGCAGGCCTCGAGAGCGCAGTAGAGGTCGATGCGTTCGAAGCCAACAGCCGTCCTAGCGGCAGCTAAGAGATCCAGCTTGACCCGCAATGATAAATTCAGGGTGCGAAGGCATCCTGTGATCTCGAACGCGAGCCGAGATCGCCTCGCGCCTGCGTCATCGATGTCAGAGCATTTCAGCGGATCCGAGTCCAGTTGCAACAAGTGCGCGCCTTCAGGCACCCGCAGCTCGGAGGACTGGTTATGAAGATCGACGTCGTTGGGACAAACGGTGCGCATCGGACCGGCGGTGTAGCCGCACGCCAGAGACCGTTGATTTATCGCAAATGTAGCGCGGCAGCCGTTGTTAACCCACATCTGGCTGGAACCGTGGCATCCAAAAGTGGCATTGAGCACACATGGCGTCCTGCTGATGGGCTTGACGACCCGTACTCCGCACTGTTCGCCTGTTCGCCGATCAAATACACGTTGAATGCCTCCTATGTCCGTCATCATGTGGATGTACTGTTCCGCCAGCTTCGTGATGTACTGCTCGCGCATGTGCTCCTTTCGGGACCAGCCACGACGGCGGCTGAGAGCGATAGCAAAGGCACGTCCTGCCGCGCAACAGAATCTTATGCAAGAATCTTATGTGTTATGACCCGAAACTGCACGAAACTGCAACGAAACCCGTGTGCATGTCACTGCGTTCAAAATCAGGTGGTGGGGATAGTGTGTGAATCCAGAAAGAATACCCTCCCCTACCCCTTTGGGTCAATCACTGAGTTCAAAATCAGGTGGTGGGGATAGTGTGTGAATCCAGAAAGAATACCCTCCCCTACCCCTTTGGGTCAAAATGCCCACAGAAAACCCAGCGAGCCAGGTGCCAGCGTCGTCACACGTCAGCCCAGACGCACATACAGTAGATCATGCTTGCTTCAGTTCAATCAGGCCCGTTGGCCCACAAGATGGTCACAGTGCTCCACATCATGTTCATGACCCCGAGCGGGCCCAGCTTCTACATAGATCACTGGCATCAGCAGGGTTGTGTTTTCTGATTCATTGTAACCGAGAGGGCAGAATGGCGAGCGCTCGACATGGCGCTCTCGCCCCGCTTTTTGAAGAAGACCAAGGAGAGAGAGGGACTAGGGCGGAATGGACGCGATGATGGAGGAAAACCTCAAGTCGACAGCCAAGAACCTCTTCGATGACATCGAGGACGAGAGCGAGGACGCGCTGCTCGATGCGTGTATGGATGCAGAACTCGAGGCTGCGGGTTCTCCGCTCATGACGGTGCCAACGCCGAATGGCGAACGTTGCCCACGCGAGCGCCTTTCGCACGCCTCGACTTTTACCAACTACTCTTCGAGCGCCGGGCAGCACATTGCGGTTATCGTGCGCGTGCGACCGCCACCCATCGATGAGGCGGTCTGCGTCGACTGGCAAGAGGCGGCGAGCCAAATCGTCGTGCAGCCTCCTGTTGGTGCCGTCGAAGAGCAGCTTGCCCCAACCACCCCGGGGGGCAGGATGCCCGTGCCTCCAAGGACGCCGGGTCGCACGCCTGGCGGCAACGGCGGGGGGCGGACGCCCAGTGCGGGCCGCACGCCCGGTGGCGGCCGCACGCCCGGCGGTGGCATGCGGCCGCCCGCGCCCAAGCGCTTCCGCTTCGACGCGGTGTGCGGCCCCGACTCGTCGCAGGACGAGGTGTTTGCGCAGGCGCGGCCGCTGATCGACGCGGCGCTCGGTGGCGCGAGCGCGTGCGTGCTAGCGTACGGTCAGACGGGCTCGGGCAAGACGTACACGATGGCCGGCACGCCGAGCGCGCCGGGCGTCGTGCCCCGTGCGCTCGAGCGCTTGTATGAGGCCATCGACGCGTCGCCTTCGACGGAATGGCACGTGACGATCACGTTCGTGGAGCTGTACAATGACGGCTGGCGCGACCTGCTCGCGCCCTCGTCACAGCCGAACCAGCGGCTGCTGCCCGCTCAGGCCGAGGCAGTGCGGCGCGAGCAGAGCGCCATTCACCTGCGTGAGGTGAAGTCGCACGTGCGTGGTGCTCCGCCGGCTTGGAGGCTGGAGGGCAGCGCCACCTTCCGGACGCCTGTCTCGTCGCTCGCGCAGCTGCAGGAGCTCGTCGCGTACGGGCACCGGGCGCGCGCTGTGGGCGAGACGCGCTACAATGAGCGCTCGTCGCGCTCTCATGCGGTGCTATCGATCCACATCGATTCGAAACCTTTGGGGGCGACGGTGGTGCGCACGGGCAAGCTGCTCTTGGTCGACTTGGCTGGCTCAGAGGCGCTCACGACGGGCGCCGACTCGGTGCTCACGGCCGAGACGCGCGCCATCAACGTGAGCCTCACCGCGCTCTGCAATGTGCTCCAGGCGCTCAGTCGCAACGCGCGCCGGGCCGAGCGCGCCGTGCCGAGCAGCATGGTTCACGTGCCCTTCCGCGACCACAAGCTGACGATGATGCTCGCGGACTCGCTCGGCGGGCAGAGCCACACGCTCATGATCGCGGGCGTGCAGACGGGCGCGCAGTTCTGCACCACCACCCTCACCACCCTCAAGTTTGCCTCTCGCGCGCGCGACGTGACCGTGCTCACCGACGGCGCCGCCGCCCTCTGCGCCGAGGCCGTCGGCGAGGGCGCGAGCGCGGCGGCGGCGAGTGCGAGCGAGGCGAAGGCGCTCGCGGCACGCGTGCACGAGCTGAGCACGCGGCTCGTGCGGCGCGAGGAGGAGATCGAGCGGCTCGGTGCGCTCCATAGGGCGCAGCTGCAGCTCAAGGCGAGCGAGCACACACGCCACATGGAGGCGCTGTCTCGGGCGCATATGGAGGCGCTGTCTCGGGCGAGCGGCGCCGAGCAGCAGGCGGTGGTGGCGGCGCTCGAGCAGGCGGCACGCGTGAGCTCGCTCGAGCTCGCCGAGCGCGAGCACGCGATCTCGGAGCTCGAGATCGACGTGCTCCTCGCGCACGAGGAGCAGCGAGCCGCGCAGCTGCATCTCCACAGGGCCGAGCTCGAGTTGACGAACCTGCATCGGGCGGCGGAGAAGTACCGCTCTTCGCTCGCGCTCGTCGAGGCGCAGCGCGATGCGTCGCAGCTGCAGTCGGAGCGCGACTACACCGACTTCGCGCGCGCGGCCGAGGGCTGGCGCAAGGACCGCGAGGTGCTCACGAGCCTTCGCGCGGAGGTGGAGGCGCTGCGTGAGCGTGTTTCGTCACTAACGGACGAAACGGCTGGGCAGGCGGCGCAGCTCGCGACGCTCACGCACGTGGCGGCGGCGGGCGGGCACGAGGTGGCCGAGCTCAAGATGTGGCTCGAGACGATGGAGGCGACCGAGAGCATGCCGCCCGCAGAGCGCGAGCCGCCCGCCGCGGTGCTCGCGTGGCTCAAGAAGAACCTGACCGCCTCGGTCGCGCGCTTCGAGGGCGCGATCGCTGGGGCGGCGGCGGCGGCGGGCGGCATGCCGGCGCTCGCGGCGCCGGTGGAGGTGGCTGAAGCGGCGGAGGCGGGCGCCAAGAAGAAGGGCAAGAAGAAGGGCGCCAAGGCCGCCAGAGATGCCATCACAAGGGAATCCAAGGAGGCGGGAGATGCCATCACAAGGGAATCCAAGGAGGCGGCCGCGGCGGAGGGCGTTCCTCCGGCGATGGCGGTCGCGCCGGCGGTTCCGGCGGCAGTTGGGCGCGCGCCTGGCTTGGCGCCGATGGTGGCTGCGGCCGAGGGCACGCAGGCTGGCGAGGGCGCGCCTGCCGAGATGAGCACATGCATGCATGGCGAGGGCGTGCCCGCCGAGGGAGCGACCCGACGCGGCGCCGAGATGAGCACATGCATGCATGGCGAGGGCGTGCCCGCCGAGGGAGCGACCCGACGCGGCGCCGAGATGAGCACATGCATGCATGGCGAGGGCGTGCCCGCCGAGGGAGCGACCCGACGCGGCGCGTCGCCTAAGCGCCCGCTCGATCTGGTCGCCACCTCGACCGACTCGGCCGAGGTGGGCGCCGAGGTGGGAGCGGCTGAGGCGAGGCAGGACGGCGAGGGCGCCACGGCGGCGCGCGCAGCCAAGCGGGCCAAGGACACGCGTGGTGCAGCAGCAGTGGAGCCGGCGCCGGCACCACAGCCACAGCAGCAGCCACAGCAGCCGCCCGAGGCGGCGGTGCCGATGGAGGCGGATGCTGACGACGATCTGGCGGAGCCGAGGTGGGTGGATGCGTCACTGGTCGAGGCAGTCGAAGAGGTCTCAGCATCGCGGCCCACCGCAGCGCCTGCCGCAGCGCCTGCCGCCGCGCCCACCGCGGCGCGCGGCGAGGGCGCGCGGCTGCTGCAATCCCTCGGCCGTTTCGCACCAATTATGGATGCGCCGCCGGGCGGCGGGCGGAGCACACGGCGCTCCGCCTCCACCGCCGGCGTGTCGGCGCAGCCCACAGCGGCACCAGCGTCGGCCGAGGTGGAGCTTCCAAATATGGATCTTCCGAGCTCGGAAGAGGCGGCGAAAGAGCAGGCGCAGCCGCCGGCCGCAGCAGCACCCAAGGCGGCATCGAAGGCGAAGAAGGGAGGCAAAGCCGCGACCGCGCCGGCCGCCGCTGAGTCGCGAGCAACGGCAACGGCCGCGCCATTGGTCGAAGCGGCGCCCGCCGCGCCCGCCGCGCCCGCCGCGCCCGCCGCGCCCGCCGCGCCCGCCGCGCCCGCCGCGCCCGCCGCGCCCGCCGCGCTTGCCGCTGATCCTCCTTCGGCGGTGATTGCGGTGGGTGACATGTTCACAGTTCGCGGGCTCACGCAGCACGTCGATCGCAACGGCAAGAGGGCTCGGGTGGTCGGATACGACGCGAAAAAGGGCCTCTGGCACGTCATGATCGAGGGGGAGGCGAGCAAGGTGGCGCTGCGCCAGGAGAATCTCGTGTCGGATGCCAATGCGACCGACGCGGCGGCGAGCACGGTGGAGAAAGCGAGCACGGCGGAGAAAGCGAGCACGGCGGAGACAGCGAGCACGGCGGAGAAAGCGAGCATGGCGGAGAAAGCGAGCACGGCGGAGAGGGAAGCTGAGTTGAGGTGGCTGGCGGAGAAGCAAGCAGAGAGGGACGCGCGTGCAGCACGTCTGGCCAAGGCTGCCCCCCAGCCCATCGTCGAACACGCACCGAAGCGCAGCCGGAAGCACGCGGTGATGGCTCCGAGCGAGATGGACGAGGCTGGGGCGGCCGCGATGGAGGTGGACGCGCCGGCCGCCCCTGCCCCCCCCGCCGCCCCTGCCGCCGAGGCCACTCCCAACGGTGGCAGGCGCACCTCGTCGCGTCTCTCGTCACGAGCCTCACTGAGCCCCCTCGTGGGTGCTGCGGCAGGCGCTGTGGCGGGCGCGTGGCGCGCGAGCCTCGGTGCGCTCGGCGCCAACGCTCGCGGCGCGAGTGTACGTGCAAGCCTCGTCGGAGTGCCTGAGGAGAGGTGCGACACGGTGATCGACACGGAGGCACAGGTGGAGCGCTTTCATCCGTCGAGTGCCCCCCGCCGCCGCGCGACCGCCAGCCGCACCAGCGTCGCCACGGCCAGCACGCCCGCGCCCGAGATGGCGCTCGTCGCGGCGATCAAGGCCGCCAAGCCAGGCGATAGGTATTCTCTGCAGGAGGACGAGGACGACGAGGACGACGAGGAGGAGCAGGTGGCGGCGCTCGCAGCGCCTCGGAGCAAACGGCCTGCGGCACAGAAGGGTGGCGCCGCGCCCCCCCCGAGCAAAGTCGCAAAGAGCGACGACGTGGAGACGGCGCCAAAGGCGGCGGCGATAGCGAAGGCGGCAGCAAAGACAGCGAAAGCAGACGGTGCGCCCACGGCCAAGGGCGCACGTCGGGGAGCTGTGAAGGCGTACCTGGAGATGGACGAGGAAGAGGATGTATTCGTCGACGTCCCCCTTGATGACGATGATGACGATGATGACGCGAGCGAAAACGGAGGTCCCAACCGCCCTGTGGGGAAAGGTCCCAACCGCCCCGCAACCAAGGCCGCCGGCAAGGGCAAGGGCAAGTCGGCCGCAAAACCTAAAGGCAAGGGCAAGCCCGCGACACCCGACGGCAGCAGCGACAGCCCGCGCCCGCCACTCGCCCAGCACGGCGCCCAGCCGCCGGAGCAGCCAGAGGGCGGGGCCAAGGGGCGTAAGAGGGCGCTGCTCAGCAAAAAGTTTCGGCCATCGTCGGCGTTTGTACCCTTCATGGTGGATGCCTCCGCCGTGCCGCTGCATTCCCCATAAAGGGCGCGCGCCACGCCGCGCGGAGATTCGTCGGAGATTCGTCGGAGATTCGACGGAGATTCGACGGAGATTCGTCGGGGATGCGTCGGGGATGCGTCGCGGCAGGCGGTCGGCGCTGCGACTCCCTTTGGGAGGGCCCCCGATTCGTCCGCCGCCGAGGGCTGCCTTCGGAAGGGCAGCGTCGGCGTGAGGACGGGGCTGGCATTGCACGCGTTTGGCGACGCATTTGGCACGGCATCGTGCTATGCTACGTAGGGGACGAGGGGCTGGCTTGCATTCGAGATGGCATGAGATCGAGGAGGCGAATGGCACGCGTACACAACGGCTCGTACATCGACACGTCATCGGCTGCGCGCGAGGGTGCACGCCCGCACATAACCGCCGCTGCGCCGCACGTCGTGAGAGATCGGGTGGGAGATCAGGCGGACTTGGGAGATTGGGGGAGATCGGCGGGGTCCTGAATGGAGCAAAAGTGGACGTGAAGGTCTGGACTCAGTCTGGACCACCCTGTGGAGATTATGTGGAGATCCGCGTCGGGCGCGCGTGAGGCGCCGCGGTCATGGTGGCGGTGTGCGCACGCGGTCAGGTCCGGGGCGTCGTTGTACGTTGAGAGAGCTGCGGAGAGCGGACGGCGCGGCGGTTCCGGTCGCGCTCGCGGCCGGGGCCCGGTCACCGGTCACACCCCGTCGTCTGAGGTCTGACGAGAATCGCCTTATTATATGGCTTTATTCCGGTGCTTTGAGAGGCTCGTTTGTGGTTTGAGCGAAGGCACGCGTCCGCTCGTCAATACGGGGTCACGGCGGGGGAGCCGCGCCGGGCGCGGCGTCACCGTCAGACACCCCGCGCCGGCGCGAGACCTCCACATCATTCACTTATTACACGCACGCGCCACTTGGTACACGCGTGCGGGCTCCTCCCCTGACTGCCGCTGCCCGCGCCGCGATATGAGTTCAAAATAACAAAGGCTCCCGCGTGGTACAGGTCGGGGGGGATCTCGCCGCGTGCACGCCCCGTGGACCTCTTCCGTCGCTCTCGCAGCCTCCGCCTCTCGGTCGCTCTCCACGATCTGGCTCTGCCCCGCGGCATGAGCCCCGCGCCTCGCGTGCCTGCGCAGAGCGCTTCGCACCCTCCTCGTCTCACGCGCCGTCCTGGGCGCATCGCACCCTCCTCGTCACACGCGCCGTCCTGGCTCTTCTCTCCAACGCCCGAGGCGACGCGCTGTGCTGAGCGCGCGCTCAGGCAGCGAACATGAGCTCGGGGCGGGCGGGCGTGGGGATGCGCACCTTGGAGGAGAGGACCTCGTCGATGATACCGTAGTCCTTGGCCTCCTCGGGCGTCATGAAGAAGTCGCGGTCGCAGTCGTCCTCAACTTTCTCGACGGGCTGCCCCGTGTAGTCGGCAATGTACTCGCACAGCAGCGCGCGGATGAAAAGGATCTCCTTGGCCTGAATCTCGATGTCGGTGGCCTGGCCTTGCGCACCGCCGAGCGGCTGGTGGATCATGATGCGCGAGTTGGGCAGGCTGCGCCGCTTGCCCTTCGTGCCCGCGCCCAGCAGGAAGGCGCCCATAGACGCCGCAGTGCCGAAGCACACGGTGTTGATGTCGCACGGCACAAAGTTCATGGTGTCGAAGATGGCCATGCCGGCGGAGACAGAACCGCCCGGCGAGTTGATGTACAGCGTCATGTCCTTGCGCTGGTCCTCGTTGGCCAGGTACAGCAGCTGCGCCACCAGCACGTTGCCGACCTCATCGTCGACCTGCGAGCCGAGCAGCAGGATACGGTCGCGCAGCAGCCGCGAGATGACGTCGACCTTGTCATCACCCGAGCCCACCGTCGGCAGCGGCGCGAGCGGGCGTCGCTCGCGCGAGGGCGGCGACGGGGGGTTCTTGCGGCGCGGGTCAATCTCGGGGTCCTCGTCGGGCGCCATGTACAGGCCGCGGCTGGCGTCCCAACCGAAGTCGCCGCTGCGGTAGAGCGAGGTGAATGCCATGGCCGGCGCGGGCGAGCGCATGGCGGCAGCGGCGGCAGCGGCGGCGGACGGCGACGCGACGAGCGCGGTGGTGGCAGAAAACAACGCGACGAGCATGAGAAAGGTCGTGAGTTTCCACACAAGATTCCCAACTAAAATCGATTTATCGTTGAAAATCTGTCGGAAGCGAAACGCAGGTTGACTGGCCGACCTTCGCAAGTGTTTTGTTGCGATTCGTGAGGCGCGCTCGCATTCACCGACTTTCTCGTTTTGGACCCGACACGACCCGACATTGGCCTCATGGCGCCGAGCCTTTGCCGTCTTTGACGAGCTCCTTTCTCGGTCCCTTATCTTTCGGCTGATGTCCTTCGCAACCTCGCCCAACAAGGCCCGTGACCTCGCGCGCGCGCAGGCGCTCGCGAGCCTCCCGACAGACAACTCGTCGCTCGCGCTCATGGCCATCACAAAAGGCATGGGTGCAGGCCCGCTGCGCAAGGCCTTGGGCGATGAGACGGTGCGGGCAAAGATCAACGACCCAGTGGCAGAGACTGAACACGGCGACACGATGCTGACGCTCGCGGTGCGGCATGGCAGCACCGAGTCTGTTCGGCTGCTCCTGCAGGAGGGCGCCTCCATCAACCAGGTCAACACGAGCGACGGTGCCTCACCGCTCGCCGTCGCCATTCAGTTGGGGCAAAACGCACCGAACATGGTGCGCGTGCTGCTCGAGATGAAGGCGGACCCGTCGCAGATGACGGCCGATGGCCGCACGCCGCTACTCATGGCTGTGCCGCAGGGCTCCGCCGAGGTGGTGCGGCTGCTGCTCGGAGCGTGCACCGACAAGGCTAGGGCGAGTATGGCCGACCATGCGACGCCGCAGTCGGGCGTGGCGGCACTGCACAAGGCCGCGTTCCTCGGGCACGATGAGACGGTGCGCCACCTTCTCAAGGCAGGCGCGAAGGCCGAGATCACCGACGCCGAGGGTGTGACACCGTTGCTGCTCGCATGCCGTAACGGCCACGCCAGCGTGGTGCGTGCGCTGCTGAAGGCGAGCAGCAGCGCCGTTGGGCAGGGCAACAACCAGGGCGCCACGCCGCTCCATTTTGCCGCCAAGCTCGGGTCGGCCGAGTGCTGCAAGATGCTCCTCGACTCGAATGCCACTGTGAACGCGCGCGCCGCGAATGATGTGACGCCGCTGCACCTGGCCGCGCAGGCGGGAAAGCTCAAGGTTGCCAAGCTTCTCCTCGAGGCGCACGCTGACGTGAACGCGGTGGACAAGGACGGCGCGCCGCCCCTCTTCTATGCGGACGTCAAGGGTCACGCGGAGACGTGCAAGCTGCTCGGCAGTTATGGGGCGAGTCGCGACCCCCTTGGCCCACAGAGACAAAAACCAGCGCCTCCACCGCCAGCTGGCTGGTTCCAGCCGACGCTTCCGGCGACTCCGCCCCCTCCGGCCGTACCGGTGGCCCCCCTTACCGAGCCAGTCGCCACGGGCGGGGGTCAGGCGTGGTGGTAGACAAGCCGCCCCTAAGCCGCCGCCGCCGCGCGAGTGAGAGCGGCGGCGGTGCGAGAGAGAAACAGAGCGAGTGACATCCAAAGCTCTGTCCTCCGCGGCGTGTCTTCTGTCACGCTTGGGCGTGGCATGATGAAATGTGCATACTGCTGCGTTGTGGAGAACTTTGTCTGGGGTGGGTGCTGAACACATATGCTGTGTATGCAGGTGATCTGTCGACGATGCGTCACGTCAGATGTGTCTTGGAGTGTCGGACACTCGGAGTGTCGGTGTGTACGCGTCTCTCTCCACTATCGTGAAATAGGCGTGTGTCTCGTGTTTCGTGTGACGTGCTGTGTAGCAAGGGCTGTGTATCGTTTTGCACATCGCTCGCATAGCGGAGAGGGAGAGACTGTCTGTCTATGGTCTGTTGTATCGCTTAAACCTTTTTAAAGGTGTCATACGCGGGGTCGTCCGGGCGGCGCGGGGGGACGGACCGGACGGGGGTCTGTTGGACCAGCAGGTGTGGTGCGTGACTTGGGAGCGTGCATGTGAGCGCCGCCCGCGCACGCTTCTCCGGGGCTTGTGGGTGTGACTGCCGAGAGAGCCCTGAAACGCGGAACGGGAGCGTGCACGTGGCGGTTTCAAAACTCTGTAGAAGAGTAGAACGAGCGAGGTACTCTCAACTAACCCTCGAGTCGTAACGAGAATCCATGGCTGCTCTCAGCGAGCCTATTGGAGCACCCGGACTCCGGCGTCTGCAATGTTGGGGTAGTTTAAATGGCCTCGGCGCCCATCCTGGGAAGCTTCACCCGCTAGAGATGAATATGCCTCGAGTCCCTCCCACGGCACGGACGCAGCGAACCATCTCGCTCTCCAACCCGCTCTACAGCTTCCCTGACGAGCTCATCAGCGCACCAGGCCTCTACCTGAAGCCAAAGCCCGACGCGATTGCTCTGTCCTACCTGAACGGGGCCAGCTGCAATTCGGGCGCCAAGCGCCTTGGGATCTGGGACAGCACCTGGAATCAGCGCGAGCCTTCCCTCGAGCGGGATACAACTTACTCAAAGGGCATCTGCGATCCCGTGAAAGTGCGCTTCCCTCCGATCCTGCCGCCTCTCGGCAAGCGCGAGATGCAGATGGTGTAGAGTTTGCGCTGCGCTGCGAGGCAGGTGACAACGCGTGGCGGGCACCCTGCCTGTGCTCACCTCCTTCGACAGTGCCGTACGTATTATCCGGCTGGCAACCATTTTTCGCTCTTCTCGACCAGAGAAGGCTGCGTCCTGTGCCGTACATGTTGCACATGGTGCGTGTGAGAACCGAATCCATACCGGGCAGCTTACGATAGCATGTCTTGTGGTGTCGACATATGTACGCGTGGAGCGTGGTGCTCCCATGCCTTGTGCGTCGGACGGGACGCTAGAGCCCCGTGGCCGCGTCCTGCTCAGTTCCTGCACACACAGTGTGTCTCTGTGTGTTATGCAGCCTAGCAGCGCCTGCGGCACCTGCTCAGTACCTGCATACACAGTGAGTGATTATCAACTCACTGCGCTTAATCAACTGTGCCATTCCGCATTCCGATTCCGGGCTGTCCGACCTCCCGGTGACAGAAACGTACATGCATCCTCGCGCCATGGTACGCGCCTAACCGGCCGCGGCAGTGATTGGCCCCGGTGTGCGCGCGTCCCGCGTGCGCGCGGTGTCCGCCGTGACACGCTCTTTCTGTTGTATCAGACGGATCGCAGGGTAAGATTTTTCCCCCGCCGAAAGCATGTACCATGTTGTGGGTTTCGCCTCTCCTTACTCCTACCCGTCCCACTTGCCCACTTGCCCACATCTGCCCTCCGAAGCCTGCCGCTGTTGAGTTCCCCGCTGTTCGACCCGCTGCTGGCTGCATTATTTCACAGCCGTCGGATCCGCAACAGCCTATCTCGAGCTCGACCTGTTCGGTGGCCCTGCTGCTGAGGGGGCGTGAACTAACCTACGGATTCCTAACGTTAGCCAGCAGGAAAATTTTCACCCACTTGGAATAACGGGGGATCGCTGCTTTTCAAGCTGCTTTTCTGCATTAATCCACAGTTGCTGGAGTTGGCATGCTCGTCCGGAGCTCGTCCTCGGTTACATGTGAGGCGAATCGGGTGACCAAATTTCACATTTGTCATTTCGGCATATCTTCACGAATCGTACATCATAAACAATTGATCATAAATGATCATCATCAACTTGGAAAGTATTTCCGTCGGCGAGGAACATCGAGATACATAATTTCAACGCTGATTATGTCGTGATAATTTCAACTCAGCAGCCTGTCACCGAGACCGACACACCGCATTCGGCATTGCCATTGGCATTGCGCATCGGGCGAGGGCGCCCACGATGTTCGCGCGACTCAATCGCTTGTTTGGGCGTCGGCAATGCCCGCCATTCAGCTCATCTGCTCGCCATGGGAGCCGAATCTCTCGTCGGAGCATCTCGTCGAATCTCGCATTCCAAGGCATAACGGACAGGCTCGTCGATCGCCTCGCCGAGATCGATGACCGCGTGGAGCACAAGAATGTCCCCGGCCGCAACGCGCTGCGGCTGCGAGCACAGCAACGGCAGAACTGTCTGCCAGTGGCTCCTCTGCGCGCTGCCGTCTGCGGCACGGGAGTCGACTACGAGCGTCTCATCCTCGTCCATGATGAGACGGGGCCAAAATCCGACGCCAGTCACTGAGTGCGCCACATCGGAGGCTACCTCGTCCGCCGCCTCCCCCGGCATGCCCGCTTCCACAAGGATGGCCGCATAGTCCTGTGACGCCGCGTGGATGCGATCGGCGCTTATCTCGAAGGTCAACGCGGTCTCGAGGCGCGACCCCGGAGGAGGGAGTGGCACGTCGAAGCGTATCACTTCGAAACGTAACGGTTCTGACAGTGCCTTCACCACATGGGTTGAGCATGCGAAGCGCGGCGGCGGTCCATCGATCCTCACTGCATCCCAATCGAAGCCCTTGGGGCCCAAGGCTGGATGATGGAGCGCATAACTCATGGGTGCTGCGAGCGTCTCGACGGCGAGTGGGATGTAGGAGGCCGGCATGAACGGATTCCGGAGGTGGCGTCGCTGTGCATCGAACATGGTCGCGTAGATGCCCTCCTCACTCGCGACACTGCCCACAATTTCGGCGACGAGCAGATCGGCCTTCTCAGGGAGCTCGATATCCGTCGAGTAGCCTTCAATCACTTCCACGACGCCGACGCCGACGCCGCTTTCTGCGACAGCCCGCCGTGCCATTTCAGCCACCTCAGGCTGTGCCTCAATGGCAAAGACCTTCTTTGCGCCAGCGCGCGCGGCAATGAGAGCTAATAGCGCCTCCGGTCCGGTTCCAATATCGAGCACAACTAGGTCGCCCTCGCGGCCAAGTACGGCTTTTTGGATAGCGGCGGTGAAGGCAGATGTCCGTGCGTGATCGTTGACCATGCCCCGATATCTGTCTGCATCAAAGGTGATAAACTGGCGATCGTTGAAACCATCAGTTGCCGTCCATCGGCTTGTCAAAGGCGGCGGCGAGATCAACAGTGTGCAGAGCGCCGAGGTGATGGCGGCGAAAGGCATCGGAGCGGAGCTTGCATTCTCGGAGCTTTTGCATTGAAGTTTGCAAGCTTGGAAAGGGAACGGCCTGAGCGAGTCCAATTATGAATCCAAGTATAACTCGAAACCTTCACGTTCGTTCACGTTTTACGCCTCGGCGACTCTCTCGATTCCGGCGTAAACTAAGGATCATGTAAAGCTAGGATACCCCGCCTTATTTCACCTGCAGCTGCACCACACGTCGCGTTTCTCGGTCTCCGCGCAGCGAACCCGCAGTAAACAGCTGTATCTCAGTAGCAGACAGCCTCTCATTCTAGCTGCTCGTGATCGAGCTCAAGCGCCGTGGCCCCATCAAGGTGCATGCTCTCGTGCGCGCTCTCGTGTGCGAGCCCGGCTACGCCACCCTCGCCTAGCGCGGAGCCCGCAGCGTCCGCGGAGAGGGTCACGCCGTCACCATCCGAAAGCGTCACCTCGCCTACGAGGGTCATGCCGCCTAAGCTGACGGCGCCACCCACGGCGATGGTGACGCAGCTGCCGTCCTCACTAAGGGCAATGCTGCTGCCGTCCGCGGACATGGCCACAGTCCCCCCGTCCGTGAGCGCGCCGCCGCCATCGTCTCCATCGTAACCGTCGCCACCATCGTCGCCGTCGCCGTCGCCGCCGCCGCTCATCACGTAACCTACCGCGATGGATGGCGTTAGAAAGACGGGTTGCGGCGGCTGCGGCGGCTCAATCACCTGGGAGCCGCCGGCACCTCCTAGCAGGTTGGCAATGGCGGAGGAGACGACGCCAGCGGCTGCCGCTGAGGCGCCAACTACGACGGCCGCCTCGTGTGGCACGGCTGGTAGCTGCAAGGCCGCCGTGCTCGAATCGGCAACTGCCACCACGGTGATCGTTACCGCCTCTGCTGAGCTGGCTTCCGCAGCGTCCGCAGTATCCGCAGTGTCCGTCGCGTCCGCAGCGTCGTCCGCCGCGTCCACCTCATCGGTCGGAGTCGACACGCCGCCAAGGGAGCCTCCGTGGGCGCCGCCGCCGTTGGCGCCGCCGTGGGCAGGCAGCTTGGGCCGCCGCTGCACCTGCCGCCTCTTGCACTGGCGGCACACCGCCACCTGCCTTTTCGAGATGTAGAACCACTCGCTGGTCACGGGCATCAACCGCTCGCCCACATGGTCAGGCTTGTCGCAGAGCTTCCAACGCGTCGTGTTCTCGCTCACCTCGCGCACGTGCTTTGAGTCGCGCCGCATGAGCCGCGGCGCGCGACCGTCCTCCGACAGCCCAGGATACGATGCGAGCGACCCGCCGTCGCCTCCCTGCGCCGCCTCCGCCGACATCGACGCAATCGGGCCGCCAACGCCGCCGCCACCGTCATCGACAGCAGTGATGGGTTTTCCGTCTCCCGGTGGGTCGTTCGCGGCATGGGCCGGCCCGGCGGCGCCGCGCAGATTGTTGAAGCACGCCTCATGCCACAAGCCGCCCAGCGCCTCGATCAGCTTCGCGCCCTTGCCGAGCTCCTCGCCGCACCCCCTGCACTTTTCATACTTCTCGTCAGTCTGCCGGTGGCGGCTGTGAGCTGGTTTAGGTCGCTTGGGCTTGGGCTCCTCAAATGATGAGGTGCCAGGAAAGAACGTTGCAACGTCAATTGGATGGTGTTCCGCCGGCCCCGTGTTGAACTGCCTTTGAGCAATTGAGGCGGACGTGGGTGGTGGGACCTGGGACGACACGGGGAACCGCTCTGTGTCCCCTGCACCTATGATGGTATGAAAATGGTTGCGACTTGCGCTCTCTTAAGCGCATGCCGCATCAATCAAAAGCTGTAACTCCCGCAGACGAGCGTACAGCCCTACTCTAGCTACGTCCCGTTCACACTGAATCTCCCTGTCGTTTTTCACTGGCATGGGCGATGGCGCTGGCGCTCACGCTCCTGCATGCTGTGCCTGCTGGTCTGCCGCTGCTGCAGCCGCGGTCTAGCACTCTCACGAATGCATCCGCTTGCGCTCTCGGGGTCCGTCTGTCGTAGTTTGTTTCGCCCGCTTTGAGCGCTGTTGCGCAGGCGAAGCCTCACTCACCGCCTGTTCTGCCACTCTTGACATCTTGGCCTCCACCTCCGCCGACTGTGCTGCTGCACCTTCGCCTGCGGCTGGCGCCTCTGAAGCCGTGCTCGCATCCGGGAGCGGCCGGTGCTGCGCACCGCACGACCCATGGTCAAAAATCGAGGACAGCAGCTGCTTGGTGAGGCAGACACCGGTGAAGTATGTGCGCGGGGTGCGCCACACAATGCGCGAGTCATCCCACTCGTTGGCTGTGACTCGCCAGCCATCCACATAGGATGGGATCGCAACCGTGTTCGGGCCCGGACGGAAGAGGCAGAAGTCTGCGGCACCAGGCAGAGCCGTCTTCTCCGTCACGACGCGCTTGCGCACATAAATCCCAGCACGCAGGAGACGATTAAAAGGACCCAGCGCATCGATGGCTGGGTTCAGATGCACGCGCAGCGTGAGCACGAGGATCGTGCACGCGGTCAGGAGCATCGGCAGGCGCAGGACCACTTCGCCGGCCTTGAGCACGCCGGGGTCCTTGGTGCCATAGTACATCGACCGAAGGGCGTCGCGGTGAGGCGAGCCCTTGGTGATGTACAAGCCCAGCTCGGAAAAGCAACCGCCGTCGATCTCGTCGAGGCGCTGGAGGGCAACGGCGAGGTCGGCGAGCACTGTGCCGGGCGCAATGGCGGCGAGGGCGCGGAAGGCGCCAACCTGCCGCTCCGACGCATCCGTCTGCAGGCCATGCGGCCGGCCGAGCAGCGCACGGCAGTTCAACCCGGGCGGGTTCTGCGCCACCTTGAAGCCGCTGAGTTTGCTGCCTACATATGAGCCGCCTGCGCCACCGCTGCCACCGCACTCTTTGGGCGCTGCGGCACGCAGCACCATTTCGAGCCGCGACGCGGCCTCGGCCATCGAATCGCCCCAGCGAACACCATCACCGGTGCTGTTGAGCACGCCGATTTCGAAGGGCATTCCACCGAAAACCCGACCATCGGGCGGAACGCCTTTGATAGGCCTCTGAAGATGCACGGGCTCAATGTACAGCCACAGATCCGAGATCTTGGCCAGCTGCTCGAGCTCCTGGGCCGATAGCCAGGTCTGCGGCTGCACGACATTGGTGTAGAGAGACGCAACCGCCCCGCCTCGGATGCCAGCATTGATCCGATCCAGGTAGGTGCGCATGCACTGCTGCGCTTCCTCGACGCGGTCGCGCTCATCCAAGGGCAACCCACCATGCTTCATCGGCGCCCCACCTGCCTCACGCAGAGTCGTGTAGGCATCGATGAGGGCGCGCCACACGCGGCCGCGGCGCGTGCCGCCCTCCCCCGGCTCGAAAATCGGCGCGCTGTCAGCTGCCTTGAGCTCCTTGTCCTTGCGTGTGCGCAGGTGCTCCACGGCCGCCTCGCCCGTGGCATCCTCTGGATCCAGATCCAGGTAGCCGCCAGCCACGAGGCCGCGCAGGCTACCGTTGTTGTCGCGTGTGCGCAGCGCATTGATCACGTCCACGACCTCGGTGAAGATCGCCGAGGTGCAGATGCTTGCCTCGTCGCGGTTGAGGGCATCGCGGAGGGCGCCGGTGAGGCGGAGGATGAGGAGCTCGAGCGAGCGCGCGCGGCACGCGCACAGCTTGGCCACCGCCTCTTGAAGCACCGGCGGATACGAGTGGAGATTTCGGATCAGATTACACAAGCCTCCGCGCACGTGCTCGGCGTGCAGCTCGAGCGCACCATTTGAGCATGCGTCGTGCTGCACCACAAGCTCTTGAATGTGGTGCACCTCAGCAGCTAAGCGTGTCGCCTGCAGGCCCTCCAGGGCGCGCCACACGCGGCCGCGGCGCGTGCCGCCCTCCCCCGGCTCGAAAATCGGCGCGCTGTCAGCTGCCTCGAGCTCCTTGCGCGTGCGCAGGTGCTCCACGGCCGCCTCGCCCGTGGCATCCTCTGGATCCAGATCCAGGTAGCCGCCAGCCACGAGGCCGCGCAGGCTACCGTTGTCGTCGCGCTTCAGCAGCGCATTGATCACGTTCTGCACCTCGGTGAAGATCGCCGAGGTGCAGATGCTTGCCTCGTCGCGGTTGAGCGCATCGAAGAGGGCGCCGGTGAGGCGGAGGATGAGGAGCTCGAGCGAGCGCGCGCGGCACGCGCACAGCTTGGCCACCGCCTCTTGAAGCACCGGCGGATACGAGTGGAGATCTCGGATCAGATTACTCCAGCCTCCGCGCACGTTCTCGGCGTGCAGCACGTACTGGCGCAGCGGCTTGATGGCGGCACCGCCACCTGGCACCAGCATCAGCTCCTTGAGCTCCTGCACACCAGTGCGCTCGCACTGGTCCGCGGCGCGGATGAGCGCACTGATAGCGAGCGCGTCGACGCTCGCGAGCGCGTCCTCCTCGCCAGCTACGCGCACAGGCCGCGGCATCGTGGCAGGCGTCCGATGACAGTGTGCTGTAGGTGGCTCGGCGCGAACTCGAAGGCCCCACTGTCTGCTTGCATGCATGCATGCAAGCATGCATGCAAGCAGCGCTCTTGCCTTTTGAAGGCCAGCGCGCCATCTGGTGCATGCATCCGCCTGTGCGCGCATGCATCGGGCAGTGGCATCGGCTGGATGTCGTCATCCGAAGGCCTTACACAAGGACAGCCATGTTGCACCGGAGCGGTCTGTGGGCTACGAGATGCAGCAGGGTTCACGCCATGGAAAAAAGACGACAAGGTTTGGGAAAGTGGTTGCGGTGCCATGTTCACACCGAAAGGTCCCTATCGACCCTATCCCACCGAGACCCAATTATGAACTCGGGAGGGAGCTCCCCGCCGACTTGGGCGGTGAACCCCCGAATGGGCAAGTGAATGCCAGGCAGGTCAACCCGAATGAGGTTGAACGGAGGGCTGCTGCTGAGCGCTCGCTCTCGCTTCGTGTGACGCAAATGGTGGGCGCCCGTCCAGCGCCAGTGCTAGGCAGCGCCGCGCCCGACAGCAGCTGTGGCTATTCACAGCAGCTAATGCCGATGGGCTATCCGCCACCGCCGGATTATTACCAGCATTGTCCGGCCGCCGCTGGTCCGCCGTTGCCGGGCTACTACCCGCAAGGTCCGATCGCTGCCGGCTCAGCCGTGAGGACCGTGTACAACAATCGGCCGCAGAGCCCGGGGCCGTCGGCTCTGAGCCGCTCGCAGCAGTCCTTGATGGCTCCCGCGGGCGCTCCCGCTGGTGCTCCAAAGAGGACGGTTCAGCGCTGCTCAAGGACATGGGCGCCACGCCCGACTGGAGCGTCATCGCTAACTTCACGCGGCAGGCGCCCTGCTGGTGCCTGGCCAACCCGCACACGCACCGCATGGTCGCACGCCTCGGGGACGCAAGTGCGGTGGTCGAGCATGTGATCAACAAGGAGCTGCACGCAGTGCTCAGTGGATCGCCGGAGGGCTCGAGGGCACACAGCATGCGCGACGCGCACTTTGCGTGGATGGGCGGCGTGTGCGTCTTCCTCCCAAAAGGAGCCTCCGCGCGCCCACTCCTCAAGCTGCGAACGTCCGCCATCGAAGGGCGAGCGATCCCGGTCGATCTCCCGATCGAGCTCAAGGAGGCGAGCGTGACGGAGGCGGAGTGGGCGTGCATCGCGGAGCAGCTCCAGGCCGAGCGGCGCGCGCACCTCTGCCACCAGTGCCCGTGGTACGAGGCATCCACACCTGACAAGTACACCGCCGGCCCTGGTGAAGAGTAAGACGCCAAGCCAGGCGCGTGAAGCGCATCCGTGACCACGATCAGTCCCTCGCGTGCCTCCCTGACGAGGTACTGCGGCGGCGCCTCATGTAGGGACGCGTCGGCGAGGATCGACGACGCCGCGAGCATCGAGGGTAAGGTCATGGAGCTATCGTTCATGCTTGCTTGGGAGTGTGCTGGCTCGTCTGCGGTTCACATGAATCATTCATGATTGCGGGTTTTGTGACTGGCTGATTGCGGTACTCTGTGATGTGAATCCATATGAAGCTCAAATGATTGACTCGGTCCGACAAAGACATGGATACAAGTGGCGACGACGTTTCTGACAGTCACACTTAAGTCACACTCACGACTCAGACACACAGTGTGATGTCTGATGACCATCTAACACTGCAAGGAGACCGCGAGATAGGAAGACACGGAGACACGCTTTTTGCTTTATGATTCCCCGTTCTCATCAGCACGCTGCCGCGCGGCGCACGCACAAGAAAAGACTCAGCACAGGTCCACAACAGGCACATGTACGAGTATTACACCGGAGCAAACCGAAACCCCCAGCACTCGCTGCACACATAGACATACGATATGTTCGCTCTTTGCATGCTTAGAAAAGTGCTCGCGGCCATCTTCACCGCCCTCGCCGCGCATCTCTTCGACGGCACAAGACTCTTCAAAGACTCTTTGAAGGAGAAGGGCCGAGAGAGGCAGCAGAGCCCTCGCGCAGTCTCACAACAGTCTCACGAGCGCATCACGGCTTCTCCTTAAGCTTCTTCTTCTTGGACGGCGAGACCATGCTGCGCATGAGGGAGAACCAATAGAGATTCAGCATGACCGGGAGCGGCGTTGAGGACGCCGCCATCGCGAGCGTGAACCATGTGGTATGGCTCCAATCAAACCCATACCAGAAGGCCATGAAGAGAGGGATCGGTAGGATGCGGAGAACGAGAAAGCTCAGCGAGAAGAGCGCATTCGCGGCGGCGAACTTGGCGCCGTGCCCCGCGTTGAACTTGATGAGCAGCGTGCGGCAGTTGAGGAAGATGTTGGAGCCCTCGGACAGGAGAAACCATGCGATGAAGACGGTGGCAATATTCGTGTGAAGGCCGATGGGCCAGATCAACATCGACAAGATGTGGTGGCCCCAGATCTGCACATACATCGGAAGCTTCATACTTGAAATCATCGCCTTTCGGAAAACGAGCAGCAGGGCGCAGTCAAAGGTCATGTACCCAACGGCCGCGCCAGTGGCACACCACATGTGGAAGGGTGCTGGCAGGTACAAGGCCATGGCAGGCTCAGCTAACGCAGCTTCCGTGAGGATTCGGCAAGGACGCCATGCGAGGGGCGCCACGACGAACGCTGGCCACCATTCCGCCACATTCTTCGGCACAGATACTGCCTTCCATGGTGACTCCTTGACCATCGCTTCCCAAGAGGCCGGGAGGAGGAGCGGCAGCAGCACTCGTGAGAGAATCACGACTGCAAAGCATCCGAACATTGAAAAAGTCCACCACCACAGGAACGCGTCCCAGTGCGCTTCATAAGTCGCCGGAAAGTCACCGTTGGATGGCGTGTAGACGAAGTACCCCTCGCCAGTGCGCTGCGCTCCGGGCATCTTGGTCGCTGACCGCGTGACCCGGCGCAAGGACCGGCGTTAACTCGTCTCAAAGTCTGATGAAAAAAACGAGAAGAGAGGCACCTTGCATGCAAGCGAGGAGGGCGCTCTGATATAGGGTCACATTCTGTAAGTAACTGTCCAAGTACGAGAGGAACTCGCTCACCTTTCTATTTCGGGATAAGTCTTCGTGACCGAGCCCGCGCCCCGGCCGGCCATGGCGCAAGCGCGCCCGCAGCCTTACCAGCCTGCGGGAAAGTCGTCCGCCAGCTGGCACGGCATTGTCGATGCTGACGATCCGAGCGAGCCCGTGCCGACGGAGCTCAACACTGTCGACCTGCCGCGCTACCTTGCCGTTGGCAAGGACAAGCTGACCGTGCGGTACGTAGGCCGCGGCAACCACTCTCAGGACGTGGGCTCCGTGCGCACCGACTGGCCGTGTCCGCAGCGCTGCCTCGTTTACTACTACGAGGTGACCGTCCAGGACAGCGGCTCACGCGGCTTGATCGCGGTCGGCATGGCCGACAGCGCATTCCCGCTCACCCGGCAGCCCGGCTGGGAGCCGAACTCGTACTCGTACGCGGGGTACGACGGCCGGAGGTACTTCGACTCAGAGCGCGGCGAGCCATACGGCCCATGCTTTGGCGCGGGCGACGTGGTTGGCTGTGGACTGCTCTGTGGGAGCCGCGAGATCTTCTTCACGAAGAACGGTGCGCACCTCGGCGTGGCCTTCTCCGAGGTGGCGATTGGGTTGTACCCGACTATCGGAATGCACTCGCCCGCCGAGCGCGTGAGCTTCAATTTTGGCGCGGCGCCCTTCGCCTTCGACATTGCGAGCGTTGTGCGCTCGCAGCGCGACGCGCGCATCGCCGCCGTGCTTGAGCGGCCACTACCCGCAGTGTCCGTCGAGGCTCTTGTGCGTGATTATCTGCTGCATGCGGGCTACGGCCAGACGCTCGCCGCGCTCGAGGCTGGTGCGCGCACCAAAGCGGACGACGGAACCGCGGCGGAGGCGCCCAATACGGCACGGGTTGGCATGCCGCCGCCGCCGCCGCCGCTGAGGCCGTTGGGAGCTGTGCAGGCCGTTTGCGCTGCTGCCGCCGCTGCCGCCGACGTTGCTTCCGCCGCTGGTGCTGGCGACGACGGCGCCGAGAGAGCGATCTCTCCCGAAGACGACGGGGCGCACCTGGACAGCGGGGTCAGAGGGGGCGGCGCGGGCGGCGCGGGCGGGGGCGGCGGCGGCGACGACGACAGCATCGATGGCATCGATGGCAGCGTGGCGGCTGCCGCCATGCGGCGCACCCTCGGCCTGCGCCGCGAGCTATGTGAGCTCGTGCTGCGTGGCGAGGTCGTCGGAGCTTCCGAGCTCGCTGAGCAGCACTACCCCGGCCTCCTCGCTCGTCACCCGCCACTCGCATTCCGAATGCACGCACAGCAATTCATCGAGCTCGTGCGGGCGGGCGACGCCATGGGTGCCATCGTCTATGCCCAGCAGCACCTGAGCGCGTACCGCCCCCCACAGCCCTCGACACAGCCCGCTGCCGCCAAGCCCGCTGACTCCGAGGAAGGATCTGCCTTGTCCTCCTCCTGCGGCTTCTGCCCCAACACCAGTTGCACCGGCGCCGCCTCACCGAGCGCCACCGCAGCCTTCGGGTCCAACGTTAACTGTGAAACGTTAACTGTGAACACCGGCACCGCGGCCTTCGGGTCCAACGGGACGCCATCCGAAGCGACCGGCGAGGGCGCCATCCCGGGCGGCTCGGCAAGGCCGGCCGGGTATGGGGAGGAAGTCGAGGCGCTGCTCTGCCTCCTCGCGTTCGACCATCCGTCGAAGTCGAGTGCACGCGCGGCCCAACTGCTCAGTCTTGAGCACCTGGAGGCGACCGCCGACTGCCTGAACAGCGCCGTGGCTGAGGAGCTCGGTGCGGCGCCCACCTGCGCCATCGAGAGGCTCCTGCGCCAACTCGTAGCGGTGAGCGATGCGCTCCGCGAGGTCAACCTTGGCCAGGGCGAATGCATGCACCTCACACCGTGCAGCAGGCCGCAGCACAGGGCCGACGACGTGGGGGCATTGGACGACGGGTCACGATGACCATTGAGCATTGACCAACCCGCGTACATTCGAGTCCGAAGGCCGCTAAACACAACAAGGGTGGGGACTGAACGTGGGGTGGGGCCCTGGGGCCCGCTCGCTAAGTCAGCCAGCCATTTAAACCTACCTACTAGCCCGCACCGCGCTGGCAACGACCGGCCAGGAAGTCGCGGCACGCGTCTGCGGCCGGCGGGGCGGCGGCACCCCCCCCCTCCCTGGGGAGGCCCCTGCTGATAAGCGCCTTTCCCGCCCTTGCCACCGTAGCCGCCGCCGTAGCCACCGCCGTAGCCGCCGCCGTAGCCGCCACCGTAGCCGCCGCCGTAGCCGCCACCGCACCATATCCGCCGCCACACCCGCCAATCCGACTCCGCACATAACGCAAGGGCGTGTTCACTTCACACGCCTATAGGTCCGGCGCGGGCCGTGTCGCTTTGGATCGACCCGGCCCGGCTTGTGCGCGCCACACGCGCGCCCCTGGTGACCGTGACACATCACCGCCTTCAGCGAGTGCATGCTGATCTCGGCCGCCGCTTCGCTCGTCACGAGCGGCGGGTTGACCGTTGCCCATGGATCCCCAGGGCGGGGCTGCACGTGGACAGACGCGCTGCTGATCGCACGTAGTGTGTTCACCCACTCACCGTCCGTGGGTGGGCGATCTAGCCACCGTGTCGCCCGGAATGGGTTGCCACTGGCGCCGTCGTGGGCGCGGAGCAGGCTCGCGGTCGTGGTGCCGTAGCCGTCGCGGGCGAGTACCGCCTTAGCCACGGTCCACCATTCTCGACTGCCCGAGAATCCACGCGTGTGGCATATGAGCGGTCTGCCCGCCTCTCGTGCTCTGCTGGAATTCCGCAACAGGCGAGTGATAAGGACCATTGGGGAACGCAGTGGCGCGGCGCGCATGAGGAACATTGGAGTAGCGGGAGTGTAGCGCGAACTGCGTTATGCTCCCCGTCCCGTAGCGGGTCGCTCATATACCCAATGGTCTTTACTCCTTATCGAGTAATATCCTACGGGCAGGAAATGGCCGAAGGTATGTAAGTGTATGTACCGTGCGGACATCACCGCCTTCGCTGCGGCAGGAGTGCACGACCAATACCTGGTCGAGCCGGGGGCTCACTCGGGCAGCACCTTGGAACGCATGTCCCTGGATGCCGCGCGGCAACAGACGGAGCAGGCGTGCCCATCCATGCAGATGCCCGCCGGTCTCCGGACGGCGCGCGGATACGCACACGTCGGCCTGGCAGCCGGCCATGCGACTAACGTGGCGATGGTGACCGGCATGACCAGATCTTTCCTCCAAGCCTCCGGCCTGGCAGGACTGCCCCGCGTAGGGGGCTGGCGCGCACTCGCCAGCTGGATCTTGAGCGAGTGCCAGCGCGGCGCAGTAGTGACGCGAGCCTCGCGGCCCAGCCCCGTGCTCGCCACCGCAGCCGCCGTCGCGCCGGCCCCCACTTGTGCTTCTTAAGGTCGACCCCGGTCTGGCCGATTCCCATCTCATGGGACGCGTCCTCGAGGCCGCCTGAGCGCTCAGCAAGCGCGGTGCGCACGCACACGTGGATGAGCAAGGCTGCCATCGCGTGGCAGCCCCGCACGATCTCACCGCCGAGGGGCAGCGTCGATACGAGCTGGCAAGCGTCGGCAGCTCCGAGCTCAAAGTGAATCGCGTGCGCGAGATCCGGCGTCAGTGCCTGCCGACCATCGCGCATTGGTGGCGCGGACGCAAACGTGTCGAGGATGGGTGCGTCCGCTCTGATACGCAGCGCTAGCTTGGTCTGCATCGATCGCAGGAAGCCCAGCCGCGAGGGCGCGGCTGTGAGCCCGGCCGCCGTGGATTCCGGCGGAACGCCTCTGGCGATCGCCCGGGCGGTCATGATCGCCACTGCGTTGTCCTCGATGGTCTCGAGCCATTCTCTGATAATGGTACCTCCGATTCGAAAATGGAGCGCGTTCTCCGAGTAGCCTTCGGCGCGCAAGTACAGGGTGAGACGTACGAACGTGCTGCTGCTATCGCTGCTGCTGCTGCTGCTGCCGCTGCCGCTGCCCGTTCCCGCGCGTACAACCCGTTTCCCCACGCTCCAAGCGGCGACGCGACGCCGTTCGTGATGGAGTCGTCGGCCTGGTGCATGAGGTCGATCTGTATGGGGTCGTCGGCCGTGTGCCCGCGGAGCAGATCGATTGAGTCGATTGCTTCTAGAGAGAGAGGAGGAAGCGCCGTCGCTTCCTGGCCCGCTCGTGTGATCGCTGGCACGAGCTCATGCGCTCGCATGAGCGCCAGCCTGATCGACGCGATCCCCTCGTCCTGAGAGGCGCGTGCCATCGAGGAGAGGGGGTGGTATCTGGGTGCCCTGGGACAGGACGCTCCCGCGCATCGTGGCCCTTTCGGGCTTAAGGCTTTGTGGAACTAACGCGCCGTACTGAGCGTATCGTACAGTAGCATGATTGTGTTTGTCCGGGCTGCGGTCGCGCTGTACTCGCGACCTAGCTTTAGGCGTATAGGGGGGGGCTGCGGTCGCGCTGTACTCGCGACCGAGCTATACGTATGGGAGGGGCCCTCCGTTCACACTGCTTGCGTTACGAGCTGCACGCCACACCCGCCAATCCGACTCCGCACAGCGCTTAGCTTATTTTTCGCGTTGAGATTTCATTTCTGCGCGCGCAGAAATGAAATCTCAACGCGCGCGTGGCGTTTTTTAGCGGCGCTAAAATCTCAACGCGCGGGCAGCCTTTCTTAGCGGACGCTTAACTTTCGGCAATGGAGTCTGAGTTCAGGGCTCTCTATGCGGACGTGAGCGTGCTCAGCAATGGTGCACTCGGCTTGACTGAAATCCCAGTCGAAGTTGTCGCCGGCGGAGAAGAGGGGCTTTTGGTGGTGCCGCCACCCGCGCCGCGGGTGCCGCCTCTTTCAAAGGAATCGCTTCGGATGGCTGCATGCCAGCAAATGCTGCCATCCGTGCCGCTCGCACAGCGCCGGAGTTTGGACGCGTGGCCCGCAGCGCCACCGGAAGTGAGAGATGCGAAGCCCATGGGCTCGCATCTCGACGCAGAAATCCAGCGGAGGTGGCCTCAAGCGCCGCTCAGGAGCATGACGTTCCGAACCAACAACGACAAGGTCAATTGGCTTTACAACAACACTGGGCCGCCAATCTCAGCGCCAACATCCGGGCGTGCATCAGCAGATCTACATGTAACTTCAACACCACTTCCGCCCCGTGCATCTCCGCCCAACATCGCGGGTGCTGCCGCTGATCCAAGTACCGCTGCCAGCAGCGCCGCCATTGCCGCCGCTCCAAGTACCGCTGCCGACACGGGTAGCGGCAATCGCCGTTGGCATGACGACAAATGCGCTGGGCGCCTGTTCCACGCAATGTGGGAATGCAAGGAGCAGTTCCTCCTCAAGACGGACGAAGACTCGCGTAGTGAGCAGCGGCAGCGGCTCGAATGCCAGCCTCACAAGGTCGCGTGGTCCACAGCGGTGGCTCCAGACAAGGTCGTGCAGGAGCTCAGCCGGCTGCAACTTTTTTTCCGTGCAAAGACTCCCTTTCACAGTAATCTTCCAAACATAGAGGAGAACGCAAGGACTTTTCTCCCAAATTGAGTCTTGACGCTCACCACCGTCTCAAAGGACGGCTCCGCGCCCCTCGGTCAACACAAGTGCACAGACAACCACTCATTACCATCTGCATACGCTAGGACCTCAAGAAGGAAGATCCAAAACCCGTGGCGAGAGCAGTGCACGTGCTTCCTGCGCGTATGCGCCAGCTGTGGGGCAGGTGGCCGGCGCGCGATCGTCGGTCGCGGTCAACTCGGGGGCTATGCAGCTCTCTCGCCCTCTGCTGAGTACCCAGACCTGGAGCCAACCATCAGCCTCTATGCTTTCGGCTCAGCGTGCTTGGCTTTCTTGTTGGGCTTGTAGGTGGCCCCGACCTGTGCCATCCCGAAGGAGGCGCGCGCCCCGTTGAGG